>Ga0315279_10001306_pt1 | contig 42067 bp, 35 predicted proteins | sample YL17G06_20_MG_FD_203694 | JGI IMG/M metagenome (GOLD analysis project Ga0315279, IMG submission 203694) | Sediment microbial communities from Yellowstone Lake, YNP, Wyoming, USA - YL17G06_20 | ecosystem: Environmental > Aquatic > Freshwater > Lake > Sediment | place: USA: Wyoming | collected...
TTATTTATATTGCTAAAGCAGAGAATACAACTGGATAAAAAGGTTATTGCAGAAGTCATAGATAACGTATATTTGCTTTTCATGAGAGTAATCTGGGGTAATGTCCGAACTCATGTCTGAACATCAAGAGAATACCGTTGACATAGAATTATAATGAGATTATCATATTGTTAAGTTTTTCATTTATAATCTTTCAATCTTAGAATCTTCTAATCCATGAAGGAGTGATGGATATGCCGCATTATGATACAGAATGGCAAATACAGGGAAAACAAATAAGCCAAAGGCTTGACGAAATACGTGGTACTATTTACTCACATAGAACATCAATAAATGGTTGGGAAGCATCAGAAACCGGTCATAAACAAGGACCCGCAAGCCCACCACAAGCAGGATGGAAGCCTTTTAATATTGGTTCTGTATGGGGAGGAAAAGACGTAACTGTATGGTTTAAATCCAAAATCTCAATCCCAACGAATATGATAGGCTTCAAAGTTGTCTTATTGATACATCCCGGTGGAGAGTCACTTGCTTACGTTAATGGTATACCATGTCAGGGTTTGGATGGTAATAGAGATGATATAGTGCTTACTGATAAAGCAAAAGGCGGTGAATCTTATGAGATATTGCTAGAATCGTATAGCAATGCCCGTTTTGACGAAAAGCACGTTTTTCAATATGCGGACATTGCGGTTGTGAATTCCGATATACATAAATTCTACTGGGATGCCAGAGTAGCGTTTGACGTATTGCAGGTTCTCCCGCAAGGCTCAAGTTCTCAACTAAGGATACTTGACTTGCTTAACCAATGTGTAAAAATGGTTGATGTTGGTCACATTGGTGATGAAAAATACAAGACATCTATCGAAAAGGCATACAAAACACTTGATCAGGGGTTAAAGCAGTTCCAGTATAGCTTTGGTGTTGGAAGTTTATTACTCGCCGGACATTCACATATTGACACTGCGCGGCTTTGGCCGCTCAGAGAAACGCAAAGGAAATGCGGGAGAACATTCTCGTCTGTTTTGAAATACATGCAAGAATATCCTGAATATCATTTCAGTCAGAGTCAACCACAGCTTTACGATTATACCAAAAAATATTATCCAAGTATTTATGAGGAAATAAAAAAGCGTGTAAAGGAAGGCAGATGGGAACCTGTCGGTGCGCCATGGGTTGAGCAAGACAGCAATGTATCTTCAGGTGAGGCGCTGGTTCGCCAGTTCCTGTATGGAAACAGGTTTTTCCAAAAGGAATTTGGTATACATTCACGGACTTGCTGGCTTCCAGACGCTTTTGGTTACTGCTGGTCACTTCCGCAGATAATGAAGAAAGCTGGTATTGATTTCTTTGCAACGACAAAAATTGATTGGAGCCAATACAGCAAGTTCCCATACAGCCTGTTTATGTGGCAGGGAATTGACGGCACGAAGGTATTATCAATCATGCCTCCGCTAAACTATAACGGAAGCCTGACACCAAAGGATTGCATTGCACAATGGGATCAATTCAGGCAAAAAGATCAATGTGATGAAGTTTTATACAGCTTTGGATGGGGTGATGGCGGTGGCGGACCAACCAAGCAGATGCTTGAAACTGGCGCAAGGCTGAAAAGTATGGTTGGCATACCTAAATGCTCTTTTGGCAAGATACAGGATTATTTTGACCGTCTGGATGCAAGCGTTAGTAAAGAAAAATTACCCGTATGGAATGATGAGCTTTATCTTGAGCTTCACAGAGCATGTCAAACAACTCAAGCAAGAACTAAGCGTAATAACCGAAAAAGTGAGTTGCTATACAGAGAGGCTGAATTTTTTTCATCTATGGCAATGCTCAATGGCGGATATTACCCTCAAGAAAAGCTTTATGAAGGTTGGAAGGTGCTACTTTGCTCTCAGTTCCACGATATTCTTCCCGGTTCTTCAATCGGTGAAGTATACGAGGACGCTGATAAAAACTACGCTGAAGTTATTAAATCCGGTCAAGAAGTGGTCTCTGGGGCAGTTGAATTGATGAAGCAAAAGATTAACACCTCAGGAAATAATACACCGATAGTGATATTCAATACGCTATCATGGTATCGCAACGACGTCGCTATTATTAAAGTAAAATCACTGAAGGATGGTTTATTGATTGTAGATAATATGGGACGGCACATTCCTCATCAGGTGATCAGCAGTGATGGTGATGAGACTGAGATAATGTTTGAAGTGCATGACGTTCCGCCTATAGGTTACGTTGTTTACAGGATTGCAGACAGAGGGAGCCAAGCAGAACAATTAAATACATTGAAGGCTACTACTCAGTTTATGGAAAATTCGTTCTTCAGGATCGAGTTCAGCAAGGACGGTACGCTGAGTCGTGTCTACGATAAATTATCGGATAGGGAAGTGATTGCAGAAAACAGTCGTGGAAACGTTCTGCAATTCTTTGAGGACCGCCCACACGCACATGATGCGTGGGATATAGACTTTAACTACACAGAAAATATGCAGGAGCTTGCGAAACTTGAATCAGTAGAAGTTGTGGATGCGGGACCTGTAATGGCTACTGTCAGAATGACGAGAAAGACTGAAAAATCAACCATTATACAGGATATATCCATATACAGCAACGTTTCAAGAATTGACTTTAAGACTAAAGTGGATTGGTGGGAAAAGAAAACGCTTATGAAAGTAGCTTTCCCGGTAGAGATATTAATGCCTCGTGCCACTTACGAAATACAGTTTGGAACGATTGAGCGACCAACACACTTCAACACAAGCTGGGATAAAGGTAAGTTTGAGGTTCCTGCTCAGAAATGGGTAGACCTATCAGAAGGTGACTACGGCGTAAGTCTTATGAACGACTGCAAATATGGTCATGATACATATAGCAACGTTCTCAGGTTGTCGTTACTGCGCTCACCAATAAGTCCTGATCCAAATGCAGATGAAGGTAAACACGAATTCACGTATTCACTCTATCCGCACAAAGGTGACTGGAGAGGTGGAGAAACAGTCCAGAGGGCTTATGAACTCAATTGTCCGATAGTTTCGCTAGTGACAGAATCTCATCAAGGCATACTACCTGAATTCATGTCTTTTGTAAGCGTTGATAAATCTAACGTCATAATTGATACAGTCAAGAAGGCAGAGGACAGCGACGACGTTATCATTCGTGTATACGAAGCCTATGGACAGCGTGGCAAAGTTACCATGAATTTCAAATTCAATCCAGAAAAGGTTTCAGAGTGCAATCTGATGGAGGAAAACGATCAACGCATGGTTGTGAAAGACAAGAGCATAGCCTTCTATATAAAACCTTACGAGATCAGGACTTTCAAGGTGAAATTCGGAAAGTAAAAAAATGGGTTGGATTTTAATCCAACTCACATTTACTAATGACAAAATAGGAGTTGAATAATATGAGTTCACGTATGCTTACAAGCGATGAAGTAATGGATGTTTTGAATATATCACGACATACGTTAAGTCAATGGATAAAAAAGCGAAGGTTGGAAGGTCATAAAGTAGGACGCAGATGGGTATTTGATGAGGGTGATGTATTGACCCTTAAAGAGAGTGAATCTAACTCGCTTGAAATTTATAGTGATATATTGCTTAAAAGAAAGTTGGTTGTAGATAGAATATTATCAAAAAGCATAAAAATGAATGGATTAACATCGGCTGATTTGGTCAGAATTGCTAGAAACGAATAGGAGATCAGAATTGGCTAAATTTTGTATTATAGACGCTAGTGTGTCTCTGAAATGGTATTTTGATGACGAAGAATGTGTGGACTCAGCAAGACGACTTTTAAATGATTATGGTAATGGGCAAATCACAATTATAGTTCCTAATTTTTTCTTTGCCGAAGTAGCCAATGCGCTCAATGTAGCCGTTATTCGTAAAAGATTAAAAGAAAAAAAAGCTTTTGAATTTCTTCAAAATATATTAGAGCTTAATATCCTTACATTATCTGACTCTAATCTTCTGCTATTAGCGTGGAGATTTGCCAGAACATATAATTGCTCAGTTTATGATACTACTTATATTGCAGGAGCATACAATCTTGGCTGTAATATTTACACTGGTGACAGGAAGCTTTACAATACTTTAGGAACTAAGTTATCACTTGTTAAATGGATCGGTGATTATAGCTACATTGATTTGCAGGATGAATGAGATTGACATGAATAAATTATATAACAAGAAAATCAATAAGGAACATTCGTTATGAAAATAATGGTATCAAATGTAGGTAGCTCATCTTTCAAGTATCAAGTCATAGATATAGAAAGTGAGACGACATTAGCTAAAGGTAATGTCGAGCGAGTTGGTAAGCCACAATCGCTATTTACTCATTCAGTTCCGAATAAAATTGATATGAAAAAAGAGATTGACGTGCCAGATCACAACACCGCTATCAAACTATCCCTTGATGCACTTCTCCATTCCGAATATGGTATCCTGAAAGAATTGTCTGATTTGTCTGGTGTCGGCTTCAAGGCAGTTTTTGCAAAAGGTATGACTAGCTCTGCATTGATAAATGATGATGTTATAAAGGCTCTGGATGATTACATCCCTCTTGCGCCGTTCCATAATCCAGCTTACATCGCTTCAATCCGTGCATTTCAGGAGATTTTGCCCGATAAGCCTTTAGTTGCTGTCTTTGAGACTTGGTTTCACGAGACGATACCAGATTACGCCTATATACTCAGTGTTCCTTATGAATGGTACGAAAAGTATGGAGTGCGAAGATATGGTTTCCACGGGGCATCACACAGGTATATATCGCAGAGAACATCTCAGTTTTTAGGTTTACCATCCGATAAGCTGAAGGTTATATCCTGTCATCTCGGTGGAAGTTCATCAATTTGTGCTATAAAAAATGGAGAATCTATAGACACAAGTATGTGCTTCTCTGCACAATCGGGTGTGATGCAGTCAACACGCTGTGGAGATATTGATCCATTCCTGATACCTTTTATAATGGATAAAGATGGGTTGAATACTGATCAGGTAAGAAGTATTTTAGCGACTAAATCAGGGATGCTTGGTATTTCAGGTGTCGGTAGTGATATGCGAGACCTTTTTGATGCTTCGGATAATGGTAATGAACGAGCAAGATTGACAATACAGGCTTACCATTACAGCGTGAAGAAATACATTGGCTCTTATGCAGTGGCAATGGGTGGATTGGACGTTCTCGTCTTCACTGGGGGGATTGGTGAAAGATCAGTGAGAAGCCGTACTGAGATTTGTGAAGGCTTAGAGTTTCTTGGAATAAAGATTGACGATGACAAGAATAAGTCTGTCAAAGGTGAAACTAATATATCAGCTCACGTTCCGCCGTGCAACGGAAGAACAGCTCACGTTCCACCGTGCAACGGAAGAACAGCTCACGTTCCACCGTGCAACGGAAGAACAGTACCTGACAGCAAGGTTCAGGTTCTTGTTATTCCAACAAATGAGGAAATTATTGTCGCAAGAGAGACAGCAAGATTAATTAAAAGTGACAGGTAAGTAACGCGTGACAGATAGAAAGTTCATTTGACCAACTCGTCACGCGTTACCCGTCACTCGTCACCAATTTGAAAGGAGATTATTATGTTAATGTTTTTCCCGATGATATTGCCTGCAATTATTTGTAATGCAGGAATATCCGAAAAGATTCCTGTTATTCTTGATACAGACATCGGTACAGATATTGATGATACATGGGCATTGGCAATGATGCTAAATTCACCAGAACTTGACGTTAAACTCGTTGTCACGGATACTGGCAACACTACCTATCGAGCTAAAATTGTTGCAAAGATGCTTGAGGTCGCAGGAAGAACTGACGTTCCTGTTGGCGTAGGAATTCATCTTAGCGATAAAGAAGATGGTCAGGCTGATTGGGTGAAAAATTATGACCTGTCATCATATCCTGGAAAAGTTTACAAAGATGGCGTTGGTGCGCTGATTGATACGATAATGAACTCGCCAAAACCTGTTACGCTCATCTGCATCGGTCCTGTACCAAATATCGGCAAAGCACTTGAGCTTGAGCCTAAGATAGCGCAAAAAGCAAAGTTTGTCGGTATGCACGGAAGTGTCAGGAAAGGGTACGGCGGTAGCGACAAGGTTTCTGCTGAATATAACGTAGTAGCCTACCCAAAAGATTGTCAGAAAGCATTTACCGCACCGTGGGATATGACTATTACACCTCTCGATACGTGTGGTTTAGTCGTATTGCAAGGTGAGAAATATAAAAAAGTAGCCGAAAGCAAAGCCCCAATCGCTAAAGCTATTATTGAGAATTACAACATCTGGGCGAAAGGTACACCCGACAAAAGCTCTGTTCTATTTGATACAGTAGCCGTTTATCTTTCTTTCTCTGAAGAACTGCTTGTTATGGAGAAACTCGGCATCCGTGTTACAGATGATGGGTATACCGTTGAAGATAAGGACGCAAAAGTCATAAACTGCGCTTTAGATTGGAAAGACCTATCTGCTTTTGAGGACTTTTTGGTAGAGCGAATAATAAAATAATATGGAGCTTGGGTGATCAACAATGAAAATGTCTGGTAAGATTCGTGCAATGTTTGATGGTCTTGGCATAAATCCTGAGTACGTGATCAAGCTTGAGCAGAAAACGGTAAGTCAGGATGATCTTTATAATGTTTCATCACCGTTTCCTGTATTGAGCAGATACCGCAAGTATATTAAATTCATGGACGATCTCACCTCGCTAAGTGCATGGTATAAGTACCGAACAAAAGTCATAGTGGAGTATTTTATCACCCTTGCAAACACTATGGCTGATTATGATGGAATCTACAAAGATAAGAAGATTATACCGTTCCGCTTGACTGATGAGATAAAAAAGGCTTTGCGTGAGATTGCGGATAATCTGACGCCTCAGCAGATGGCACAGATAGAAGCCATTGAAGCGAAATCTGACCACGATACTGCGGCGATAACTGACTGGATCAAGTTCATCGTTGATCAGAATGATATTCTAGGATTTTCCAGCAAAGAGGATGAAAACAGTCTTGATGGTTTCCACTTTGGAAGAACATCTGAGGACGTAAATTCACCAATGTTTGCAATGATCAACCGTGACCTGTTCTTTAAGCATTTGATCCCTGAAATGATAGCGTTTCAGGAATCGCTGATAAAGTATGCCAGTGACTGCAATCACGTTACAGCAGGACTAACTCACGGACAGCCAGCAGAACCAACAACTATAGCCAAGCAGATTACAAACACTGTTTCGGCGATAGATTCAGTCATAAGGCATGCGTTTCTCCCTTTTAACAGTAAGGGCGAACATACAACCGTATCATTCCCGGTTAAGACATTTGGTGCAGTCGGCAACCATAGCGACCTTAGATCAGCATATCCTGATATTGACTGGATAGAGAATGATAAAAGGTTCATATCTGCTCTTGGATCAGGCGTTCATCTGGATATGATGACGACACAAGCAAATCTTTATAGTGAATATAAGCGTATATACGACGCTGTTTGCACAATAGCACGCCTTATCATTAAGTTCAACAACGATTTCTGGGGATGGACGAGTTTCCAATGGTTCCGAAAGAAACATAAGGCTGGCGTGAAGGGTTCTTCCGTTATGCCCAATAAATATAACCCATGGCGAATTGAAGGTGCAAACAAGATAATAGAAAAATTCATCGTGCAGTTAGAATACACATCAAAGGCACTGATGGATTATCCGTACGAAGGCGATATGGGTCGTTCAATAATTATGCGTGACATTGGTGATGATTTCGCAAAATTCTTCATCGCTCTTGGCAGAATAAGAGAGGAACTTGAGTTATACGAAATAAATGAAGAAAAAATACATCAATTCCTTGATAGTAATCCGGGTCTTGTCGGAGGCGCTGCGCAGACCATATTGAAACGCTCACAGGTCGAAGGTGATGCTTATCGGCACGTACAGGCAATAATGATAAATCCTGATGGAAGCTACGTTTCAAGGGATGAATTTGTAAAGAGATTGACTGATAATCAGTCCATTCCTGAAGAATTAAAGAATGAGATCATGGCTTGCTCTGATCCTGCGAATAACATTGGCTATGCTGATGAGCTTGCGGAAATTGCAATCAAACAAGCAGATGATACAATAAGGCTTTGTAAAGGTGTTGGATACGAAATTCATAATTCAGCTTAATGGTTGAAAAGTATAAGCACACTGAAAAAATCATATAAATGAAGGGAAATTTTATATGTTAAAAGAATACACGTTTGATATATTCTATGAACCAATGGAAGAAGGTGGATATCTAGTCATTGTTCCAGCTTTGCCCGGTATTGTTACTTATGGTAAGGATCTGGAAGAAGCACGAATGATGGCACTAGATGCAATTCGATGTCATTGTGAAGGCTTACAAAAAGATGGTGAACCAATTCCTGATAACAGCAATGTCAGATTAGAGCCACAAATAGAAAAAGTTAAGGTTGCTTTAGCAAGCTGAATTAACAGTTCAAGAATTTCTTGATCTGATTGAGTAAGGGAGATATTACAATGTCGAAATTAGCAATTGATGGCGGAGAGAAGGTACGAAAAATACCTTATCCCCCAAGAAGACTGTTTGGTGAAGAAGAAAAATCTGCGGCTGTAACTCTTTTTGACAAAGCTATTGAATCAGGAGAAGCCTTCGGATATAATGGCATAGAGGAACAGTCTTACGAAAATGAGTTTGCAGAGTTACAGGGTGGTGGGTACGCTGACCTTGTGAATTCTGGTACGTCTGCTTTATTTGTGGCGCTTGGCGCCTTGCAACTTGAGCCTTTAAGCGAAGTCATTGCCCCTCCGATAACGGATCCCGGCGGTGTAATGCCTATACCGATGCTTAACTGCGTTCCTGTAATTGCTGACGCTCACCCGGGGTCATATAATTTAGGACCCGATCAAGTCGAGGAAGTCCTTACCGAAAGAACAAAAGCTATAATAGTGGCACATATATTCGGTGAGCCTGTTGATATGGATCCCATCATGGAGATCGCAAAATCAAAAGGCATCTATGTCGTCGAGGATTGCGCTCAGTCACACAGAGCATTATATAAAGGTCGTCTGGTCGGCACAATCGGCGATATTTCTGCATTCTCGACGATGAGCGGGAAACATCATGCCACAGGTGCGCAGGGTGGAGTAGTCTATACTAAAAACCAAGATTTGTATTGGGAAGCGAAACGTTTTGCAGATAGAGGTAAGCCTTTCAATACTGAGTTCCCCACAAACGTTAGAATAGGATTGAATCTGAATAGTAACGAGCTTTCGGCAACTATTGGGCGTGTCCAATTAAAAAAACTGCCAAATATAATTGATAACAGGCGCAAGTTTGTTAAAGGACTCGTTAATGCTATAAAAGACCTTAAAAGCATATCTCACGGATGGATGCCAACTGACAGTGAGTCTTCATATTGGTACGTCAGGATGCACATTGATTGCGACAAACTTACCGTCAGCAAAGATCAATTCGTTAATGCTCTAGCGGCAGAAGGGATACCATGCTTCGCATTATACAGGCACATTCCATCTGAGGCGAAATGGTTCATAGAGAGAAATACGTACGGCAAAAGCGGGTATCCATGGACGGATCCTGCGTATAAAGGGGATAGGAACTGGAAATTTCCATGTCTTAACGCTGTTGAGTCTACCGAGACTCATTTCAATCTTTCTATTAACGAAAACTTCGGTGATCAGGAAGTTACAGATTTCGCAGAAGCTTTGCGTAAAGTCGAGAAGGCTTATCTGAAATAGCCATAGATATTCGTGATTATTTCGTGGTTCTTTGGTAATTTACGGAGATAATATTGTAGGGGCGAAGCATTTGCTATTGTGATCTATTATATAATTAGCGTTTATCAAGCAAATGCTTCGCCCCTACGGAAAATTCCCCGTTATATCTCAAAAAGCCTATCTTATTATAATAAAATCAGGAGGAAATTAACGTGCATGAATTTAAAATGTTGAAATCGGCAATTATAGCGATAGTTATAAATACTGTGATCATAACGGGATGTATGGGAGGGTTACAAATGTCTGATATTAGCAAATCACCGGGATTGGTGTTATATGTTTCAACTAATGGAAATGATAACTGGTCTGGACAAATAGAGAAGCCTTTTGCAACACTTGAGCGCGCCCGTGACGAAATACGAAAAATTAAGAGTTCAGGGAAACTACCTGACGGTGGTGTTGTTGTCGAGATACTAGGCGGAATGTATCATAGAGGTCAGACTTTTGAACTCAAGGAAGAAGATTCTGGTACTGAAAATGCGCCGATAGTTTATCGTGCAAAAAAAGGCGAGGAAGTCCGAGTTGTCGGAGGTAAGGAAGTAAATAACTTCAAGCCTGTTACTGATCCAGCGATTTTAGAACGCCTTGAATCCGAAGCAAAAGATAAAGTCTATCAGGCTGACTTGAAGGCACTCGGCATCACTGATTTCGGTGACGTAAGCGGTGGCGGTTTTGAGCTATTTTACAACGATAAACCCATGACTCTGGCACGTTGGCCCAACGAGGGTTTCGTCAAGATTGTCGGACTTGTCGGTGGCGAACCGGTGGACGTCAGAGGTACAAAGGGTGATATGATCGGCAAGTTCTTCTACGAAGGTGATCGCCCAAAGAGATGGGTTGGTGAAAAAGACCCATGGGTTCACGGATACTGGTTCTGGGACTGGTCAGATCAGCGTCATCCTGTTGAGTCCATTGATACGGAAAAGCGAATAATATCAGTGAAACCCCCTTATCATGGATACGGTTATCGTATCGGACAGTGGTTCTATGGTCTGAATCTTTTGTCAGAACTAGACATGCCCGGTGAATGGTATCTTGATAGAGAGTTAGGCATACTCTATTTTTATCCTCCATCACCAATTGAGAACGGTCGTGCAGTTGTTTCAGTATTGCAAACGATGGTCACTATGGATAATGTCTCTAATGTCACGATTCAGGATATGACCTTTGAGATTACTAGAGGTACTGCTATAACAATGTCAGATGGAAGCAATAGCAAGATTATTGGTTGTATACTGCGTAATCTCGGTAGTTGGGCTGTTAATATATCTGGTGGTAAAAATAATGGAGTAGTCGGCTGTGAAATATACGATATAGGGAACGGTGGAATCTCACTTTCAGGCGGGGAGCGTAAAACGCTAGAACCAGTTAATCTCTTTGCAGAGAACAATGACATACACAACTACGGTAGATGGAACCGCATGTATCAACCTGCTATCTCCATGTATGGAGTTGGCAATATTGCAAAAAACAACCTCATACATGATGCACCGCACATGGCTATATCCTTCGGTGGGAATGATCACGTTATAGAATTCAACGAGATATACAACGTCTGCTATGAGTCAAACGATGCTGGCGCCATATACAGTGGTCGTGACTGGACAATGCGAGGGACAGTGATCCGCTACAACTACCTGCATCATATCAACGGTTTTGAAGGGAAAGGCTGTGTTGGAGTTTACCTTGATGATATGTTCTGTGGTACTGAAATCTACGGTAACATTTTCTATAAAGTCACTATGGCGGCGTTTATCGGTGGGGGTAGGGATTGCACGATAGAGAATAATATCTTCGTTGATTGCGTTCCATCAATACACATTGACAATCGTGCTATGAATTGGGCAAATGATAGTGTAGCCACCACGATGACTGATCGCCTGCTGGAAATGCCGTATAAAGACCCGTTATGGTCAAGCCGTTACCCGAAACTGGTCGGTATTCTTGATGATGAACCGGCAATTCCAAAAGGTAACATAGTTGCTCATAACATATCTGTCGGAGGGAAATGGGACGGAATTTATAACGAGATAAAACCTTATGTTACCGTAGAGAATAATCTTGTGGATGAAGACCCGCATTTTGTGAAAACTCCACCGGAGAGTTTCCAGTTGCAAGATGATTCACCGGCGTATAAGCTTGGATTCAAACCGATACCCATTGAAAAAATCGGGCTTCACAGGGCATTACCAAATATAACCGACATTGAGCAGTTGCATTGAGTGAAAAAATGTATTATCCTTTTCTGGTGTAACATTATATCAGAAATTCTTTGAAGGCAAAGCCCTTGACATACTCATACGAGAATTACACCAGATATGCTAAATCGCTTCAAACTGGGCAGAAGCCTTGATGATGTGTTTTCTTATGGATGTGACCTGTTGTTCAGTGAGATAGCCCTTAGTGTATGCCAGCAGGAAGGTATTGACTTGCGATTCAGTAGCCTTGATACTACTTCTCATTAACAGGAGAGTATGAGCCGGATTCAGATGAGTATGGGGTGCTAGTAACCCATGGATACTCAAAGGATCACCGCCCTGAAACAGGTAATACTTGAACTGATGGTATCTCAAGATGGTGGCGTGATGAGCAAGAGTCATGATGGTAATCAAATAACCAGGTATTCAAACAGCGAATGGCTTTTAATATCACTATTAGTTTCCACAACTTCATTTATTACTGCATATTTCGCTTCCACATTAATCACCTCCAGCACCGTCATCATTTATGATACTTGGATTAGATACCATTTTATTACTTTTCTCTCGATACGCCAGCCTCATCAAAAGAAGCCATCTCGTTTAAGATTTTGACACCGGCATCAATCATATTCATAGCAAGTGCGGCGCCTGTGCCTTCACCGAGGCGCATACTAAGGTCAAGTATCGGCGTTAAACCCATCTTTTCAAGCATCCATCTTTGACCGATCTCAACTGAAGCGTGTGCTGAAAAGATGTAATCCTTGACTTCTGGTTTCATCTCTACTGCAATTAGACCTGCGGCAGTAGAGATGAATCCGTCAATCACAACTGGTATCTTATACGCCGCTCCTGCAAGTGTTACACCTACAAGACCGCCGATCTCGAATCCACCGACTTTTGCGAGGACATCAATTGGGTCTTTGGGGTCTGGCTTGTTGAGTTCTATGGCTTTCTGAATTACATTTACTTTTCGTATATAGGTTGCATCATCAATACCTGTACCTCTGCCAGTTAAATCCTGAATTGGTTTTCCAGTAAAGACTTTTGCGATTGCACTACTCGGTGTGGTATTGCCAATGCCCATTTCACCTGTACCGATAATGTCAACGCCTTTCTCTTTTATGATCTTCTCTACGATCTCTATGCCTGTTTCGATGGATTTTATTGTCTGTTCCCTCGTCATAGCGGGACCTTTTGCGAAGTTTTGTGTTCCTTTTGCTATTTTCTTGATGATTAAGTCTGGATGTGGTTCAAGGTCTTCTGCAACTCCCATGTCAACTACAACAACTTCAGCGCCAACGTGTCTTGCAAGGACGTTAACCCCTGCACCACCTCGAAGGAAATTATATACCATCTGTGCTGTGACTTCACTCGGATATGCGCTTACGCCTTCTTGAGTTACGCCATGATCGCCTGCCATCGTGATTATAACTTTTTTTGCTAGAGATGGATTTCTTTTTCCTGTAATGGCGACGATTCTTATTGCGAATTCTTCTAGTCTTCCAAGACTTCCTTTTGGTTTGGTAAGGTTATCCAGACGTAACTGTGTCGCTTCCATTATTGACGTATCTATTGAACTTATTTTTTCAAGTATTTCTTTCAGTTTATTCACTAACAATCTCCTATATCTTTTATTAACATTGGGATTCCTGAGAAACATACGTATACTTGATCTGCGGAACTGGCTATCATCTGATTAGCTTTTCCAGCTAAGTCTCTAAACTCACGAGCAAGCTTATTTTCAGGAACTATCCCCATTCCAACTTCGTTAGATATGACAATTATTGTTCCGTTATATCTTCTGGCTGAATCAACCAGTTTTTTTATTTCGTCAAGTATCCATCCTGTTTCGTTTATGTCATCACTGTCACATATAAGATTGCTCAGAAGCAATGTTATACAATCAATGATAATTGCATTGTGTCCGTGTGCAGAATCTATTGCAGATGCTACATTTGCAGGTTCTTCGATAGTAGACCATCCTTCAGGACGTTCCTGCTTATGCAGAAGGATGCGCCTTTCCATTTCATCATCACCCGCTTGTGCGGTTGCGATGAAGGCTACTTTACCATTTATTTTTTTTGCTAATTGAACAGCAAGGGTGCTTTTTCCGCTTCTTGCCCCGCCTGTTATGAATATAAGGCTCATACTATTGATTAAACTCCATTATGGTTATAATTTCAACCTATTTTTTCGGGGATGTCATTATTATTTTATAAAGGTGAGGCATTTGTCAACGATTACCAATCAATGTCCGTGACCCAGAAGTCGTCCAATGAAATATAATATTGCCATACCTAGCATTAGAAATATTGTATTAATCCATTTCTCTTCTTTGTGTGTTTCGGGTATCAGATCAGACCCAGAAATGTATATCATCGAACCAGCGGCAATCGCAAGCATAGCACTGATAAAAGTGTTTGATATGTTTTCAAACAGAAAATAAGACACGATAGCACTGAAAGGCGTTGCACTGGCAACCATCAATGAGAACCGTAAAACTCTTTTTTTCTGCATGTTATCGTGAAGTAGAATACTTGTCGTAATTATCCCATCAGGCATTTTATGAAGCAGAATTGCCATAGTGGTCATCAAACCTATCTGGAATCCTGCTTTGAACCCAACAGTCAGGATTATGCCATCAAGCATTGAGTGGAACGTTAAACCTGTTATAGCTAAAGTGCTTAATTTGCCATGTTCGCCTTGATCTTTAGCATCCACGTCATGTTGAGGGTGCATTGATATGATACTCTCTATGGCATAAAAGGCTACGAATCCGACAAGAACCAGTATAAACGTGAGCATATTAATGTGGTTATTTTCAGTCACAGGACTTGCTAATTCAACGGATTCGGGAATCAAATGCAGGAATGCAAGTGCGAGTATTATACCAGCGGCAAAGCTCATTAGATGGACGGAGTTATGCCTAGCCCATTTGTATTTGTAAAAAATGAGCAATGTGCCTGCTACGGTGCTTATACCTGCAATAATGCTGTAAATCAATACGTTTAGGAACATTTTGGATTAAAAATACTCTAAAATAATGCGTCCTGTTCTATTTCACGACATTCTTCCACAATTTTCAATGCAGTTTCAAGCTGTGCTTTTTCGCCTTCCATGATAAGCCATACTGCGCCTTCTGCACCAGCGATTCCACCCGATGCAACTTGAAAAGCTTTGACTCCTGCGAGAATTTCAAGGGCCTCGATCTCTGTGACTATGTTTCCTGTTACTGGCATTAATGAGGGCGCACCACCTATGTATTCATCGTCCTCTCGTGACTTCATGCTAAGTTCGTTTATATCTCCGTAGACGTTCTTTTCTAATCCAACGGGAATGATAAGATGAACTTTTCTTGATACTACTGCACCCAGCGCACTGATAGTTCCACCCATAGGATGACCAATGAGGACTCCACACATCTTCTGCTGATAGTTCAATGCGTTACAGCCCTTAATATAGACGTCTCCCTGTTTCATTTGAGCGGCTGAGTCTACAACTGTAAGTCCTTCAACTTTTTTACCATTCTTTAACACTATATCAGGTACGTTGGGAGAGTTAATTGATCCTCTTGGTTTCTTTGGCGGAAGAACTCTACCGGCTATATATCCACCTCTGTCAATCTTTTCTCCGAGTATCTCCTCAACTATGCGACCATTTGTCGTGCCTCTGCCGATTGCTACCATACCATCCGCAAGGGCTTTTTTGACGATACTCATTTCCGCAACACCTTTGGCTATAAGGCGTTTTGATTCAGCAACTGTTAAAAAAACGTGAGCTTTCATATTCTTTTTCCTTCCTCTATAATGCTATGGTAAGCCACAGCACTCCAAAATCATTTCATTAACTTATAAACTGCTTCCATTATCATATCAACGGTTATGGCTTTTAGGCAGTCGAGAGTTTCACATTTGACGCCTTCTTCATGTGGTCTGTGGCACGGGTTACATGGAAGATCACTTTTCACCACAAGGCATTTTTCACCGTAAGGGGCATGTGCTACCCAATCTGTAGGTCCAAAGATACCAACAACTGGTGTTTCCATTGCGGAGGCAATGTGCATAGGTCCGCCGTCACTGCCAACAAATAGACGGCATTTTTCTAATACTGATGCAAGCTGACGTAACGTTGTTTTGCCAGTGAGTATTATCGGTTTATTTTTCATTAGCGCAGAGATTTTTTCTGCTGTCGGAGTCTCCCCTGCACCACCGACTATTATAACCTTGCCACCGTATTCAGTGATAAGTTTATCGCCAATTTCTGCGAACCTTTCTATCGGGATACACCTGCCTTTTGGGTTATTCGGATCGAGTCCGGTGAAAAGCCCGAAAATGGTTTCACCTTCTTTTATCCCTGATTCAGAAAGTAGTTTATCTGCAAACTCACGGTCTGATTCTTCTACGTGCATATAAAGCTTTCTTATCTCAGGATAACCCAAAGGGCGAATAAGATCAAGACCTTGTTCAACTTCGTGCTTGGATTGGTCATAAGGTACAGCTTGAGTGTATAAATAGCCGGTGTTATTTTTGCCTTTGTGATCGTACCTGAACCCAATTCTCCAGAACGCTCCTGTACGGAAAGCTTCTTTTGCCCGCATAAAACCTCTGTGAGTAGCAGATATGGTTAGATCGGGAAAGTCATGGCGTATCTCTCTGATCTTGCCCTTGCTGTCCAGAACGATAACCTGATCCACAAACGGACTACCTTCGAGAACGTCTTTTGCACCGTTTGGCAATACAAAAACAGTGATTTTGCTGTCGGGAATACCGGCTTTGAGTGTTCGGATCATAGGTGTAAGCATGATCAGATTGCCGATTCCCGAAGTTCCGAATATGCAGATTCGCTTTATACCACAGGGGTCAAGTGGATACCTGTTTTCGGGGATAATCTTTATGCCGAAACGAAAGTATAGCTCTCCTAGAATCTCAGGGCAATGTTCGTAGAATAGAGTATAATAGATCATTTTTGCTTTAACTTTAGCTTACCCTTATTTACAAAAATTATTGTTTATTTCTCCAAATCTTATCCGCAAAGATACTTGACGTCTCTATCACCTATTGATATGATACTTATGTCAATATAGCACACGGCGCTATACTATTCAATAGTAGAATTATGTGCATAAAAGCGAAATCTTAATAAGAAATCTCATCTTGATACACTCTCCTTTTGATTTTGTGTTTACTGTTATTTTTTTGCGTTATTTTTTTTGTCGTTAAAAAATGTCATTTTGACATAGTATTTCAACGTTTTTCACAAACCCCTTAATCCCCCTTTTTTAAGCTAATCTTTACCCATAAGTTTGCAAAACCCTATGGATAAAGGATTTACAATTCCCCCTTTGAAAAAGGGGGTTAGGGGGATTTAAAATCTTATATTTCCACACTCAAGTCGGAAGAACCAAATATGTTAAGCAAGTTTTGGAATATACGCTAAAGTTTTCATTCGCTAAAATCCTTTATTCATAAGGCTTTTCCTAACTGAAAACTCAAAACTGATTATAAAACTGCTCTGCTAAATTTATCTATGTTTTCTCATCTTACACCATATACCTCGATATATATTAATGAGAGCATAATCTGCGTTCTATTTCCTAAAAAGGCTTATTCGGTTTACCACTAATAACGCACAGCTACTTTTATTACTTCGTTTGGTGCGTGGAGTATCTTTCCATAGGTTTCTGGCAGTTTGTCAGGTGTTACGATGGGATTCGGTAATCCGTAAGGCTTGAGTCTTCCATCTGTAAATAATTTTATCAGAATGTCGAATATTCTGCTTTCGCTCCAGAACAAATCTCGCTGTGGGCTACTGCATGCACGAGCAGAGATTATGTTTAGCAGATTGAAATGGAATTCTTCACCCAGATAAAGCCCTTTTGCATCACCTAGATAGAATGCTAATGGAACGATTCTGCCGTTGTAGCACGTTGCTCTGAGTGCCTGATTGAGTGCGTGATAGCTTCCGCTTGCCTCGATGGTTACGTCTGCGCCGTTTGGAAACCACTCCCTGCTTGCCATACCGAAATCACCGACTTCATTTGGATCAACGACTTTAGTTGCACCATGCTGTAAAGCTATCTCTCGTCTGGCAAGTATTGGGTCAACTGCGATTACTTCTAAAGCACCCGCCATTCTGGCAAACTGGACGACAAAAAGCCCGATTGCACCCATCCCGAAAATTATGACATTATCACCTATACGAACATAAGCATCACGGACAGCCTCCATAGCAAAATCTGCAGGGTCCATACAGCACGCAGACTCTGGTGTCATTCCGTCAAGCTTCTTGAAGTGTGAACCCTGATGGACTGTACGAAACCCTCCATAACCATATACTTTGTCTCCCTCTTTTAGATGCTTTACGTCTTTACCAATCGCTATGACTGTGCCAACTGTCGTATTTCCAACAGGTCTCCATTGTGTTGGATCACAAGGATTCTCTCTTGAACGGTCAAAGACGTTGCCTTTACCGAAAGGAACGTTCATATATATCGCTTTGCCGAGAATTTCACCCTTTTCTGTACCATGCTTTGACGCTGTCAGTTCACTTTTCACTCTTACGTCATTGGAACCAAGATCGCCTAGAGTGTAATCTTTCCATCGGGGTTTGAATTCATTGTTGCATACTAATTGTTTAAGCTCGATTCCATCTATTGTTGGCATTTTTATATCTCCTTAAGTAAGCCGTTTATAAATCTGACGTCAATTCTGGCAAGGTCAATGACAGTCTCAACAGGCATTCCGCTATATTCACTGTGAAAGCTAACAGGACCGTCAAAGCCGATAGCCTTTAGAGCTTTAAGTGTCGTCTTCCAGTCAACAAAGCCTTCACCCATGCGCACTACACGTCCACCACTTTCACCGGGATGACGCATAAGGTCTTTGAACGCTATCACAGATATATATTTTTTTACAATATCTAAAGCCATGTCAATCGGTTCACCAACGATTGAAAGATGTCCCGTATCAGAGAAAACACCAACGTATTTCGGATCAAATCCTTCGACTAGATTCATTACTGAGCATGAATTTAATCCCATTGAATGACCAGAATGGTTGTGTATGCACGTCTTGGGTCCGTATTTTTCTGATAGCTTGGAGAGTCCTTCAAGGTCTTTGTGGATTTTATCAACAGTCTGCCAGTAACCTGTATTTGCTGACCAATGCCAGTATCCAAGTTTGATATTGTCAACACCAGCTTCACCACAGCCGGCGTACATCCTCTCAACGTAAGGTACATCTACGCTTAAGAAGTCTCCCGGTGTTGTGACTAAGGGTATGCACAGACCCTCATTAGCAAATTGCTTTGCTACTTTTGGCAGGTTTTTATCAACGTTATCTGGATTTACAGGATAACCGGGTCTGACACATAAATCAGCGCCATCAACACCTACTGATTTTAGTGCCTTCATTATAGATGGTATGTCCAGTCCTTCGAGATGCTTTGTAAACATTATGAACTTCATAATTAATGTCCTTTCTTATTTGATTTTAATATGAGAATAGATTAGTTCTTCCTGCTTAATTGTGGAAAAATTTAAGAATTAATCACGAATTACACAAATAAACGAATTTCACGAATAGAAATTCCCAAAAATTAGTGTAATTCGTGATAAAAAATTCGCATCTGAATAACTATGCAATTTTAATTCCCACACTAAAGTCTGAAGAACAAGTAAATTTTGCAGATTCTACGAAGATATTTTATCGCATATACCATGTCTTTAACAAGAGAAAATATAAGTCAATAGGTTAATAGACCTATATTTCATCGTAACCTTGACAAGTAAACGGATGTATAGTAGACTAATAGTGTTAGAATAAGGCTATAGGATTACATGACTGTAACTCTATATGCCTATAATCATAGTAGATTGAGAATATAGGAGTTTTAATTCCTTAAATGCCAAAAATAAGTGATATTATTGAAGTTCCTCCAGTTAAGACAGTCATAGAATTAGCAACTGTTCGAGATTATGATACTGAAAACTTTGAAGAACTGACTAATTTGCTGGAAACATTTGTTATAACAGAGGATATTGAAAAGAACCTTCAGATCATACTCGATAGGATTGCTAACCATCCAAACGAAGGAATGGGATTCTTTCTGACAGGTAATTTCGGTTCGGGTAAATCTCACTTCCTCTCTGTTCTAAGTCTGTTGCTACAATATCAATGGGCGTGGAAACACATAACGTCTCAAAGCCAGAAATTCAGCCCTTATGAATCTAAACTGAAGGATCGTAAGTTTCTCGTTCTTCATATACCTCTTCTGGAATATCGAAAGACAGATACACTAGAAGATATATTCTGGAACACTACTGAAGAGACTCTGTCCTCTTCCAGACACAAAATATTCATACCTTTAGCCCAATCATCTTACTTCCTTGAGCAGTTTGACAAATATATAATGCCTGCACATGGCAGGGAAGTGAATACTTTTATTCAAAGTAGGCTTAGTAGTAAGTATACTTGGGAAGTACTGCGCCGAGAGAGTGCCGATGACGCAATCATGTTTGCTCAAGAATTCCTGAAAGTGCAGGATAAGGAAATTCCATTCAAGCTAACTCTGGATCGCCAAAAGGCATGGGATAAACTGATGATTGTGATTAAAGAGCATGAATTTGCAGGTATCATTGTCCTTATGGATGAATTGAGCGAATTTCTGAAATCAAAACCCGATGCTCGTGCACTCAACGAAGATACAAGGTTCCTGCAATTCTTAGGTGAAAAATCCATACATTCTCCATTCTGGATATTGGGTGCGCTTCAAGAAGCTATCGAAAAGACAGGTGACATCAGCCAGACTATTTTTAACAAGATCAAAGACAGGTATCAGCGTAACCTTGAATTATCTGCAAGACATATAAGAGAGCTTATAGATCGCAGATTGATCCGAAAGAAGGGACCTGAAGCTATAAATGTAATCAAAGAAGCCTATCAGACTTTAAGAAACAGCTTTAATGACCTAAAGATCAGTGAAGAGGAGTTTTTGCAGATTTATCCTATACATCCCGAAACGCTGGAACTGCTTGATGTAAACACAAAATTCTTTTCACAAAGACGTGGAGTCGTGGATTTTATTCATTATCAGGTCAAAGGCGATTCATCACGTCAGATTAAAGGAATAATGGATGAAGACTATACTCAACTCCTGACACCCGATAAAATATTCGATCATTTCTCGTTTCGTATCCGTGAGATGGTAGACCTTAACCCATATTTTCAGATATACAAAGATTACTTTGAGAAGCGTATTCCACGTATATTTGATGATCCAGTAGATCAGGAATATGCCCTTAGAATTGTAAAGATACTGATACTATTGAAACTCTCTCCAGTGATTGAAACTCGCACAATCAGACAGATCGCTAACATGGTGCTTTACAATTATACCGATCTCGGCGGAGACTTGAATTATGAATACATACAACAGCATATTTTGAGAAAATTACAAACAGAGGCAAGCTACATCAAAGTTAAACAGGGTCAGGATCAGCTTTCAGATGTATATTACATAGACCTTGAGTCAAAGATCGGTGATATTATTGAAAATAAGAAGCGTGATATACTCTTGAATGTTGCAGAGACTGATCAGCGAATACTGGACGTCGCTTTTGACCAATTGGTTTATGGACCTTTACCGATGGCACATCTGCGAGGAATATATAGCGAGCGCAAGAATATCCCATGGGAAAATACACCCCGCTCTGGAACAGTTAAGCTTCAAAACTTTCTTGAAATAAATAATGCAGAGATAGATCAAGTCGTTGAGAAATTACGGACAACTGAAGATGATTTTGTATTATATATCGGCACGCCATTCAGTACTGCTGATCAAAGAGAGCATTTTAATCGTATACTCAACTCCTATAGCGATAGATTCGTCAACGGTGTTGTTTATTGGTTACCTAGAGATTTAAGTGATCCGAATAAACTACAAGTCCTGAAGGAATTCTACGCCCAACATGAGATATTGACGGAATATTCGTCTGATGGCAGTAGAACTGCAATGGATATTCGTGATAACCTGCGAAAATCTATGGAGGAGAAAATACTTCAGGTTCGTGAAGTGATCGAGGAACTATATTTCTCAGGTAACATATACACCGTTTCCGGAGAGATTCATGGTCTTGAGTTAGCAGATTCGAGGCTTCAAAACTTTAACAACACTCTAGCAAAAATGATAAGGGAACCACTGCGAGCAGTTTATCAGGCACATATAGCACCTGAGATTGAAATATCCACTCGCAGACTTATTAGCGATCTGATAGATGATTTTGTACGCCCCGGAAGAGCAGATGATATAAACGCTCCGCATCTCAGGTATCTTAAAGCGTCAATTGAAGGTATCGCTATTCCATTGGAACTTGCAAGAAAGCGTGACAATGGCTATGACCTTAACGTTGACATCAGCAAGATTCCCCTATTAGCTAGAATCGTGAACTCGATCCCGCAAGGAGGACCCCAGGACACAAAAAATGTACCAAACACTATTCAAGGAAACAATACCCAAAAAATTGAGTCTAACGCTACTTCTGGTCTTGTAGCTTACGATTGGCTGTATCAGCAATTGAGAAAATCAGAATATGGCATTATCGCTCCACTTTTTGAACTTTTAATCGTTGCTTTGATGAGAAAAGGGCAGATCGTTGGATACAAGTCTAATGTTCAAGTTACCACGTCTCACATCGGGTTCCCTGTATCTAGCTACGTTCAGCAACTCGGGCGTGGTCAACTTATAGATAATGATCTTCGCTGGCAGTTGGGTGCGATAACTGAAGCTATGTTCGGGGAGAAATTGCAGGATTACGACGTTGAAAGACAAGAGGAGATATGGTCAAGGCTGTGTGAATTAAGAGATAAGGCGTCACGTAGCGTTATGTCTAGCAGGCAGGAGTTGCAGACTCTGAGTGATCGACTCTCTTCTTCGGCGGTTGATATATCAGGGATTATGGATGGACTTGTGAAAACACAGGGTTTGCTTGCGGAGATAAGACCTTCATTAAGCTCTAAGGAAGGCATAGAGCATTTCTTGAAGATGATACCTGCAAAGCTTTCACCTGATGATGATATACGTCAACTTATAAACAAAGCTGAGTCCATAAGAACTTTTGTAAACGAAGAAATGCAGGAAATTCTTAATATCCGTAGCTATATTATCAGTCCAAGCCTTATTATACCAGATAAAGAGAAATATCAGGAACTGAGAACACTGAAAGAGAAAGTTGAAGCTATGCTGAAAGTAGACGAAAAATTTATCTTTGATGGTGGTATGGATAAATTAAAATCTGCATTTAAGCAGTTTAAGGAAGCCTTTATTAACGTTTATTCAGCAGAACACAAAAAGGCAAATGACTCAGTTGACTCAGATAATCTTACAGAAATAAGGAACTCTGAAAACTATCAGCTTTTATCTCAACTGGCAAAGATCAATCTTGTAGCTGTACCAAATGATTTAACAAAGATAAATAAGCTAATTGATAATGAATTCAAACGCTCGTGTAAGCTACTTGTATACGAGGAACTCGAAATGTCTCCGATATGTCATTGTGGTTACAGGCTTGGAACTGACGTAAGATCAGTTTCGGCGTCTGAAGTAACTAAAATGATAGAGACAGGGATCAGACAATACGTGACGTCTTTGCAGGAACCACCTTATGGTGATCAGATCGAGGATTACATTACAAAGATGCGCCAACTTGATCAGGATATTCCTCAGAAGGAATTGACAGGTTTGCTAAGGCTTGACCCTGAACTGCTTATTGAAGACTTAAAAGATGAGCTTTCACGCCTATTGACCCCAACCGCTATACAGCATATCAATCGTGCTCTCGGTGGTAATATCAAGATCGTAAGGCGTAAGATGTCTCAATTGCGACAGGATTTGATAGACAAAAAATATCCAAAATCTCGTGTGCGTGAGATTGTTAATCAATGGCTTGAAGGCGGAGAAAAACTCCCCGAAGATGTATATATAATGATTGAGGAAGAATAACCACAAATTCGTGTTTAATTAGAGATTGTTGTCTCAGGCTCTAGCCTATTGATAACTTCGTCTATGATCCATTCGGGTGTTGATGCGCCTGCTGTCACCCCGATGATTTTTACTCCCTTTAACCATAACTCGTTGAGTTCATCTACAGTTTCAATGTGGTAGGTTGGAACACCTGATGATTTGCATAGTGATGCAAGTCTATTTGTATTTGCGCTGTTATATCCACCTATAACGAGCATCACATCAACGTTTTTTGCAAGCTCTATGGCGCCTTCCTGACGTTGGGCAGTGGCATTACATATAGTGTTAAATACTTTTAGTTCACTGCATTTTTCCAGAAGAGCAGATACTACTTCTCGAAAATTATCAAATGATTGAGTTGTCTGAGCAACGACTCCTATACGTTTTGTATTCGGTAGTTCCTTAACAATACTCGCTTTATCTATCACCCATGCTTTATTTTCTGTAAATCCCATTATTCCGATCACTTCGGGATGATCCCCTTCACCAACGATGACCACCTGATAACCTTCCGAATTTAGGGTTTGTGATAGTTTTTGCGCATTTACTACAAAGGGACAAGTAGCATCCACAATCATTAATCCCTTTGATTTTGCTTTTTCGAGTACTAACGGCGTAGTTCCATGAGACCTTATAATCAAGACTTCACCAGCCTCTAGTGACTCAATATCTGAAACCTCGTGAACTCCTTTAAGACTGAGTTGTTTAACTTGTTGTGGATTATGGATAAGCGGTCCAAGACTATATATTGGGGATTCGGAGTTGTTTGCGGCTTCAAAAGCTAACTTCATTGCACGCTTGACCCCAAAACAAAATCCTGAGTTTTCTGCTAATATAACTTTCATAATTTAGATTCACGTTCTCGCTTGAGCTCAGCAATTCTTGCCATTACTTCTGCGCCGATCTTTGAGTATGTTTCCCTTGTGGCTTCACTGTTACGATAAATGCTCATATCTAAAGGCTTTTCAAATGTGACTGTAATTTTTGCAGTTTTGATCATCTTTGATCCTCTTGCCCAGGCTTTCTGAGTTCCGCTAAGATAAACAGGAATTACATCTGCCTTTGTTCGGTAAGCCATGAATCCAATCCCATCCTGTGCTTTTCCCAGAGTTCCATCAAAGCTTCTCGTTCCTTCAGGGAATACAAGCAAAAGGTTTCCATCATCAAGAATCTTTAAGGCGTTTCTTATAGCGCCTCTATCTGTGGACCCCAGATACACAGGAAAAGCATTCAGGCTTCTCAAAAATTTATCTACAATCCCCGGCTTGAATAACGTTGCTCTCGCCATGTAATGTATACTTCTATTCACAGCCCCGCCAATAAATATTGGATCGAGATAACTAGCGTGATTTATCATCAGCATAGCTCCGCCAGTGGAAGGCACATTTTCAGATCCAAAAATCTGGAACTTAAAAAGGGACTTGAGGAGAGGACGTGTAATTATGTGAATGAAATGATAAAGATATGGCATTCCTCTATGATTCATGATTTTTTCTTTTCTACGATTTCAATAATTGATTCTACTACTTGCTCTATATTCATACCTGTTGTATCTAACAATATGGCATCTTGAGCAAGCCTCAATGGTCCATGTTCTCTAGTTTTGTCTGATTCATCTCTTCGTGCTGTGTCATTCTGTACCTGTGTTACGTCCAGATCATACCCCTTTTGCTTCAATTCCTCGTAACGTCTTTTTGTTCGTTCATCAATAGAGGCATCTAGATAAATTTTGACTTCAGCATCAGGAAAAACGACAGTTGTCAAATCTCTACCTTCAGATACAGCATCACCCTGTTTGCCTATATCTTGTTGTTGCTTTACCATTATTTCTCTAAGGCGGGGATGTTTAACTACAGTGGATATTTTTTTATCAATCTCAGGAGTTCTGATCTCTTGTGAAACGTCATTTCCATCAAGAATTACACGACTACCACCATCCTCGAAATTGATTTTAGAGTCTTTTGCCAGTTCTACAAGTATATTTTCATTTTCAAGGTCTATACCATTCTGCAAAGCCTTCAAGGTAAATGCTCTATACATAGCACCTGTATTGATATAAAGGTAACCAAGCCGTTTAGCTACCAGCCTTGCAACGGTGCTTTTGCCTGCCCCAGCAGGACCATCAATGGCTATTATCAAATCGTTCTCCTTTATAACACCTTATTTTTTATTTTCAGTAATCGCTAAAAAATGCCATTTTGGCACAATTGTAGGATGGGTAAATGGTTTTGATTTATTGTTTTTACAAGATTCATCAGCTATAATCGAAGAAACACTCAATTATAAAACTACATTAGCTTTCCCCCCTTAATAAAATATTACCACTAATTTATTGAATAGTCAAGAAAAATAAGAGTCTGCTTGTTTTTTGACACTTTATTAAAAAAAATTGTCAATAATTTTTAATTTTGATGTCAATACTACCTTTTTTATAATCTTTCAAAGAAGATAACATTCCAATAATTGTATTTGTCAAGATATTCGCTACAAATGGTTTCAGTGGTATAGTTTGACCTTCTATTTGTATATTAATGTCTGCATTCAAAGCAACGCAATCATTAATAGTTCTATTTCCTTTGATGATCTCCAAAGCCAGTTTATAACAGGTTTCGTACCCACATTCTCCGCAGTTTAAATTGGGAAGTTTAAATGCTTTTTGCTCAACCAGGTCAGCAATCTTACTAATGTCATTCTCAGAATTAAATATAGGAACGTCAATGTCCAAATCTTGCTCTAATCTCATACCATATATACATATCTGCAAACCATCCACGAGTGTTTTCAGATCATCGTCTGGTTTAAGACATATAATCTTCGGGTACGTCTTTTCTTTTTTGAATCCTTCTATAAGGACAAAATCAGATTCCAGAAATGTAAGTATTTGCTCTACATTTTTACTTTCTGGTAAAAAAATTGCTGATTCAGAAGGACTAACAGCCGCTGTCTGTTTGGTAAACTGTTTGTGTAGTGATGTGTCTGTGCCAGCAAGATCGATATTTTCTGATACATGCTTCAATGATGATACTGTATATCCACGAGCAGTTAATTCTCGTGCAAGTTTCACCAAAAGACTGGTCTTCCCGCTTTTTTTATAACCTATGATTCCTACTACCCTCAAAGGTATTTCCTCCTGTTTTTAATTTTACTTTTTTTGTAGATTATGCTTTGAATAATAACACTTTTTATTTTATATATCAATGATAACTTGATAATGTTATGTTTTCAATCTTCTTTTGGGATTTAGAAAATGACATTTCACGTTGAAAACTCTTTATATATTCCCTAGTTGATACACATGGGATTGAAACCTATAGACCCATAGACTCATTGATCCATAGAATTTTCTTCATAATCTATTGTTTTTTTTATCATCTTTGAATATAATTCTCATTAAAGAATACAAGCTAAAGCTGTGCTACTCCATAAATTTACTCTGAAAGATCAAAAACTTTTATAGATTATATTATGACACCGGGAATATACCACCTGATTATATATCTACCATCAGATAGAAACATCGAAGTCGGAAAATTAGGACGTTATAATTTTCAGACAGGCTACTATGTATATACGGGTAGTGCAATGCGTGGTCTTGATCAAAGAATTGCCAGACATCTAAGGAGTGACAAGCACCTTCACTGGCACATAGATTATCTTTTGCAACATGGACAGATCGTTGACGTTATAACTCGTATGACAAAAGAACGTCATGAATGTCAATTCAATCAAATGATCATGTCTTTACCCGAATGTCAGATACTCGTCAAGGGTTTCGGCTCAAGTGATTGCGATTGCTTATCTCATCTGACATTCTTTGAGAAAAAACCAACACTCTAATACCAACATACAATATCCAACATCAAAAAAAACTTGTAAAAATAATCAATCTGGAATTTTCGACTATATTTATATGTTACCTTATTTGATATATATCTCCATCCCAATTTAATAGAGTTTAAAGATTTTTCTTGAACTCTATTAAAATCATGTTATAATATTCACACATATAAAAACCCCGGGGTGGAGAGAATATTATGTGTGAAATTAGTATAATAGAAGATAAAAAAAGAGAATTCGAGGTTCTAGCCTTACAATATATGGATTCATTCTACAGCGCTGCTTTAAGGATGACAAGGAATGAAACCGAAGCTGAGGATCTAGTTCAAGACGCATATCTTAGAGCTTTTCGCTTCTTTGATAAGTTCGAGAAAGGAACAAACTTTAAGGCGTGGCTGTTTAAGATCATCAGGAACGTATACATAAACAAGTATCGAAAAGCATCCAAAGCTCCACAGATGATGGATGCTATGGATGCTGAAGCATCTGGGTCTTTGTCAGTTACAGAGACTCCAGAAAATTTCATCTTTGACAGACTTCTTGATGATGATGTTACAAAAGCTTTGGATTCTCTGCCAGATGATTTCCGTCTTACTCTTATTCTTTCTGATCTAGAGGGATTTTCATATAAGGAGATAGCTGACATCCTTGATTGTCCAATAGGCACTGTAATGTCCAGACTTCATAGAGGTAGAAGGCTTCTCAGGCTAAACTTATATGAATACGCTAAAAATCATGGTTATCTAAAAGGTTGAAATAATATGGAATGTAAAGACATAAATATATGGGTATGTGCTTATCTGGATAATGAGCTAGACCCAGAAATAAAAGAACTTTTTGATAAACACATAGCTGTCTGTAATAATTGCAGGAAGGAAATAGAAGAATATAAATCGCTAAAATTTCTCATTCAAAAAAGGATTTCTTGCATCAAAGCCCCGGATATCTTGAAAAAGAAAATTATAGTCGAATTATCAAGAATTGATGAATATAGAGAAACCGGCATTGATGTTATTGACCTTCTTTGTTGGGGTAGTCACATAGCTCAACTGTATGAAGGTAAAGACGAAGTTACAGAAGTCATAGCTCCTTATATGACGAAAGGGTTAGAACAAAACGAGCTTTGCCTGTGGATCATATCCGATATATCAAAGTACGAAGCCAAAGACGCTATAACAAAGGTTTTTCCAGACGTTGAAACGTATCTGGATAACGGACAGTTGGAGATTCTATCTTATAAAGATTGGTATTTGGCAGAGGGACATTTCGACGGACAACAAATTTTAGACACATCATCCAAGAAATGTAAGGATGCCATATCTAATGGTTATTCTGGACTTAGAGTTGCTGGAACTACGTGTTGGCTTGATCGAAATGACTGGGATTCTTTCATTGATTTTGAAGAGCTTATGAACAACGCTATATCTGATCAAAAGCTTCTTGTTTTATGCTCATACAGACAAAACGAATGCGCAAAAAACAAAATAGCTGACGTTATGAATACTCACAAATACGTGCTTTGCAAGTCTGATCATCTATGGAGACTGAAAAGAACTTTATAATATACAGTAACTTTCGGGAGGGAAAAAATGGGAAATCCTGTTCTTTGGGCGTACATGACCGTTGCAGAGATACGTGAATATTTGAAGAAAAGACCGACTGTGATACTGCCGATAGGATGCACTGAACAACATGGCTATCACCTGCCAACTAAGGTAGATATTCTGAATGCAGAGGAGTTATCAAATCGTGTGTCTGCTGAAACCGGGATTGCAGTATTACCAACAGTCAACTATTCATATTCAGGTGGTGAGTTACCCGGCACCATAAACATATCACCAAACGTTCTGACTCTTTATATTGAGGAAATCTGTCTATCTTTAGCAGGTCAGGGCGTTAGAAATATAATAATATTACCCGGTCATGGTGGATCAGAGAACATGACCGAATTATTAGCCTTTCGGGATATGTTCCTGCGCAAGCACAAACATCTGGACGTTATCATAGCAGTTATGAATTTCTATCTTATGAACCTCGTCGCTGACGGTGATTGGCACGCTGGAAGGTTTGAGACTTCATTAATGCTATATTGGGCGCCAGAGTTAGTTCACCTTGACAGAATAGCTTATGACTCTGATGAGCTTGTGATGATGATGCGCAAAGACCCCGATAGGTATCAGGATATACAAAAATTGGTTGATTCTCCGTATGTTGGTCCCAAAATAAGTCAGAGGAAGGATATTCAAGTCGGAGTTATGGGTTTTCCAGAGGAAGCGACTGCACAGATCGGTGAGATGGTCGCTAAAAAATCAGTTAAAGAAATCGTTGATGTTATAAATGACATAGAGGCGCAGAGACAAAAAAGTGAGATGTAGAACAAACTGCCAGTTTGCTTTATATTTTAGCAATCTAGCAGATTGCTCTACAAATCAAAAAACTAACTTGACCACTAGAGGATAGAGAAAAAGTAGTTGGGTTGAGGAACGAAACCCAACTTTCAAGTATTAAACACGGAAGTTAAATTCGCAATCCTAAACTTTACTTCTTACTTTCAACAAACTTCACATTATTCACATAATCTCTTATAGAGAAATGACCTTCTTCCGCATCGGTGATCAACTTACCATTGATGCGCAGATTTTCTATTGTAATATCCTTTACCTGATGCTCAGAATCATAACCGACAAAATAAGATTCAGGGAAATCTTTGCCCGTTACAAATATATCCTTGAATATTATGTTTTGAATACGACCCCTCTCTTTGTCATTGGAGTAGCTATTTGCCTTGATTTCTAGCACAATCAGTCTGGGACAATATCCCTCTTTTCCAGTAATACTGTATTTTTCATCTCGTGACGACTGGTATATGGGCAAAGGTGTATTGTCATCAATTTCAAAGCGTATATTCTCAAAGCGAACATCCTGAATTAAAGCCCGATCTCCATGTTGTATATCCATAGCAATGTGTACGGTATGGATGATGTCGCAGTTTTTGAAGATTAGTCCACTTATCTCCGGCGCAACTGTCTCGGCGCCGATCTCTAATGCCCTGCCCCAGTCGTTCCAGATAACGCAGTCACTCACCCTCACGTCCTTCACTGGTTTATCGCCGGTTCCTTTTAGACCTTTGATAACTATGCTGTCGTCAAATGAGCGTATGAAGCATTTATCAATGGAAACATCCTGACAGTTTACTATATCAATACCATCAGCGTTGTATCGCCATAATCCAATGAGCTTGATGTTTGATATACTCAAATGCTCACAATCTCTGGGGGTAACTGCCCACACATTGGAGTCACGGATCACAATTCCGTCTATCTTAACATTTGTGCATTTATAAAGCGAAATAGGTCCGGGAAATCCTTCACGACTAAATGTGCTGACATCCAAAATACCTCGTCCTAGAATACTGATATTAGACGCTTCATTTGCGGATATAACACCATGAACGATAGCTCCTCCAGCAATATAGACCGTTTCACCAGACTTTAGGTCGACCCTGCCAGCTTTATGAATTCCGGGTCCAAAATATCGCACATTAGGATCACGCAGATCGGGAATATCTTCTTCCAATGGGCTTGCAAATAGATGTAAAGCATAATGAGTGCCATTTACCTCTACCGTAACATATCCGGGCTTAGACATCTGAAATTTGATCCTGTCATCCTTCACAGAAGGTTTTATCTCATAAGATAAAGGACGTATATCAACACTAGCAACAGGACGACTTGACACAACCTCAATCGTTACTGGTTCAGACATATCCCAATAGGCAAATGAAGCAATTTCAGTCTGATCCAATGGTCGCTGGTATCCAGGCCAGACTTGATTTAATGGCACAGCCGAAACCCTTGCGCTGTATACAAAAACAGGTTTTTCATTAACACTCACAGAAAAGTCACTAGATGGAATTTCTTCCCCGGGCTGAGAATATACCTTTACTTTTGAATTATCCATACTTTTATCCTCTCCGTTACAGACACTGTCAAAGATTACTACCCAAAGGCTAACAAGATAGCAGATAATACAAGCTCTCAAAAACCTACATTTAATCATAATACACCTAAGCAGTTTTTAGTTTTGAGTTTAGAAGAACCTTGTGAATACAGTAATAATATGAAGATTAGCTAAATAATCGGGTAATAGCTAGGAATGGATTCCAGCTTGCGCTGGAATGACAGACATACGCAAAATGTCATTCCTGTGAAAAACGGGAATCCAGAAAACTCCAATAATTTTATTCCCCGATTAATTATTCAAACTTCATATATTACTGAAAACTTAAAACTGATAACTCAAAACTACTACGAAATGAGTCTGGAAACAACGTTCACGTAAATTTCTTCGGCATCAGAGCTATGTCTGCTTGTATTCACTTCGTATCCACCATACTGATATGCTGAACGGACAGGCAGGTATCCAGCAGATTTACCACAGAAATAGCTGATTATGAATGGAAATCTTGCTGATGAACGGGCTTTTAGCACCAGACCTGTCTCTGCAAACATTTCTCCGGGAAACGTGACAAATTGAAGATCACCAATCCGAACTATGCTTGTTGAAATTACAGATATAGGGTTTCCATCTTCTCCGGGTGTTTTGAGTGGAAGTCCAACCTCTGTCGAGATGACGTAGATTGGAGTAGATACAGCCTCTATCATCTTTTCACTTAGAATACGCTTTACTTCAATCGCTAATTTCTCACCAAGTTCCTCGACATGCTCAAAGTTTGTACCGACCCGGTAAAAAGGATCAACATTCCCCGGCGCACTGTTGAAAAAAGTCACTACACCTCCGATAGCATCCTGCACACGACGAACAGCGGATCCCATGTAGTCAGCAGATATGAGGTAATTACCCGGACCCAAAACAGTACCATGACAGCCATAGTTAATCAGCGTAGCAATGGAATCTCCAGACTCGCTGCAGATGCTAATGACGCCAACTTGCCTATCTATAAATCCATCTTCGTTATGTCCAAGCGTGATCTGACCGTCAGGTAATCGTTCACGACGATTTACACCAACGTCAGACTTACCAATACCGACACTAAGCTTAACCGTCATCATGTTTGATGTTGCTTCATTAATGGCAGAAAAAATCTCATTAGCGAGTGATTCAAGCCACTCAGTATCAAGGTTCTTACCTGACGTTACTGGACCAGAATGTGTATGAGTCGAAGCTAGAATTAAATGATCAGGGGATATTGACAATCCATCTTGTATTTTATGAGCAATCTGCTCTTTGACGGACAAAGGTATGAAGCATAAATCAGTTGATACCATTGCTAGACGTGTTTTTCCATCATCAAAAACAATCGCAGTCATAAATAGCGGGTCGTGGATATCTTCTGATGGTTTATTGCGAGAACCATAACCAGCTAACCACGCTGGGCGCTTTGGCGTGATCTCACGTTTAGAAACTCCTGCTTTTAAGCCCATGATTTTTCCTCCTTTATACGACTTTTTCACTTTTTTTATTTAGCCCCCACAAATGCCTTGAAGCGGTTTAGTAGGTCGTCAGGTGGATCAAATGGCAAATCTATCGGGCGTGCTTCCACAGTACTCATATAACCAGCCAGAATAACTAGCCATTCATCAAGCGAAGTTTTTAGATTAGTCGGGCTTATGTTGTTATCATCTTCCAACCAGTCAAACAGAGAATTAACCAGTCCTGCTTGCGCGGGCATATCCTCCGTAGCATAATCTTTCACTAATTTCTCAATTGTTCCATCTGGAAGAGACCTTTCACAACCATACATCCACCAGTGTCGGAAGCCATGAGTGCCATAAACTGCAATACGCTTATGCGCCCAATTGGGGGCAGACTTGTCAAATACGGGTGCGCCCTCTCCAGCCTGCAAAGCCGCGCGAATACCATTCTTGAAAGTGATAAGTGTTTCAGCAGTTCTGGGACTTGGGTGAGTACCGTTGATGTCATCATATCCAGATGAGGCTCCAAAAACCGTCTCAACTTGTGCATAACCTGAAAAAGCAAAAATCAGATCAAGCACATGAACACCCTGACCAGACATAGGCAATACAGCAGAAGCGTCAAGAAATCGCACCTGTCCAATCTTCCCCTCTGAAATATCTTTTAGAAATTCTAGTATTAGCAGATGATGACGCAACTGATGATTAACAACGAACTTGGTTGATGTATTCTGTTCCAGTTTTCGTAAAGCCTTGTAATCATCAGCGCCTATGCAGATAGGTTTTTCCACAATCACACCCGGCACACCAGCATCGGACAATTTCGTCATTAACTCGACGCGTAAAGTTGGTGGTGTAACCAGATGAACGACATCAGGTTTTTCCTTTTCCAGCATTTCATCTAGTTCTGTATAGCGATTGGCGATCCCGTGACTTTCGCCATATACGTTAAGACGTTCCTTATTTACGTCACAACAAGCGACCATAGTACCTCTGTTTATATTTTTATAAGCATCAGCGTGACCGTTAGAACGAGGGCCACAACCAAGAAATGCACATTTATAAGTCATGGTTTTCTCCTATTAAAATGGGATTCATGGCAATGTTAGTCATGAAATCTGATGATTCATCCTATTACTTCAGCTAAAGTTACCTCACGGGATTCGGAAAGGGAACGTTTTCCTGCTTCGAGTACCGCTATTACTTCGACTTCTTCCTCAACTGGAACACTCTCTTCACCGGTTTTTAGCATGTGCATGAATTGCTCCAGCAAGTAGTAATAAAGGTCAGCAAGATTTGGCATTAAAGAACGCCACCCTTTAGTTCCGTATATATTAATTTGATAGCCAGCCTGCATGTATTCAGATTCTGCAACCATCAGCACGAGATTACGTCCATTTTTAAATCGCACACGGACAATGTTACTCCCCGGTTTGCCAACGTTCAGGCATGAGACTGCACCGCCACCAAATATTCCGTAATACATGGAAAGGGCGTGTATGCCATAGTAAACCAGTTCATTACCACAGATGGTTGTTGACAAATGTATATCACCCAAATTATGTATCTCATTCTTCAAAGCGATGATGTCAGGAACAAATCGCAATGAGCTTGCAGACATAAATGGTGTGCCAGTTTCTCTAACGAGATCAGCTATCTCCTTTGCTCGATGCGCGGTCATTGCTAATGGTTTATCACAAAAGGTCGGTACTCCCTTACGCAACGGATGTTCTGCATAATCACACTGTTTACCAGAACCATCATCTACTATAATCACACCGTCTACATCATCGGCGCAACCTTCTGGTGTATCACATACCTCTGGAATGTAGCAGACTTCTGCAAGGCGTTCTGCCCATTCTCTGTGCGGATCCCAGACTTTGACTATTCGTGCTCCCTCGATACGTTTTTCTCCGCTGGCGAACGTCCAACTCCACTGCTTTGACTTTTCCGCATCAAAGCCGTTATAAGTAGAAGAGAAAGCTGTGCCGTGAAATGATCCCGGCGTACGCGGCACATCTTCCCCTCGATATGAAGCACCATAAGTAGCTGCAGAAATAATACCGAGTTTAATCATTATGACTTACCTCCATTTATATTTTAGAGAAGATTCTTCACTTTTGATGGTTTAATTGAAAGTAATTAGTGGGGGATGTAGAGCATTCATTGAATTAATTTGGAACATATAGAACCGACGAGATCGGGAAAGATAAGGGATGATTTTATTAATTTCATCCCTCATCCCTTATCTTTTTAGAGTGCTTCTACTGCACTGAGCCTTTTTTTGTAGAGATGCTCGTGAGTCTTTAATACTGCATCAAATGGACACACCTCGAAGCAGACACCGCATTTTATACATAATTCGGGGTCAATTTCGTGTGGCTTTCTCCTATCACCAGAAATACATTCCTGCGGGCAGTTCTTCTTGCAGAGACCACATCCCGTGCATTTCTCAGCATCAATCCTGAATTCAAAAAGCTCCGTGCAAACGTGTGCAGTGCAACATGAATCAGTAATATGTGACTCATATTCATCACGGAAGTACCTGATTGTTGACAGAACCGGGTTAGGAGCGGTCTGACCTAATGCGCAAAGAGAAGAGACTTTAACACTTGCTGCAATTTCTGCTAAAACATCAAAATCACTCTCTTTACCTTTGCCTTCAGTTATACGAGTCAAGATTTCTAACATTCGACGTGTTCCAACACGGCATGGAACGCACTTTCCGCAAGACTCGCTTTGCACAAAGTTCATGAAATATCTTGCAGTATCAACCATGCAGGTTTCTTCGTCCATGACGATCATACCACCTGAACCCACGATTGCACCTGCGGCGACCAACGAATCGTAGTCAATAGGAACGTCGAGATGCTGAGATGGCAGACATCCTCCAGAAGGTCCTCCTATCTGAACGGCTTTGAACTCTTTACCATCTGGAATTCCACCACCAATGTCAAATACGATCTTCCTTAGAGTTATACCCATTGGAACTTCGATAAGTCCTGTGTGGTTTACCTTACCTGCGAGGGCGAATGCCTTTGTACCTTTGCTTCTTTCGGTTCCCATACTTGCGTACCATTCGGCGCCTTTGAGTATAATTGGAGCAACATTAGCGAATGTTTCAACGTTGTTGATATTTGTTGGTTTCTTCCACAATCCGGAATTTGCAGGGAATGGTGGTCTCATATTCGGCATACCCCTGCGACCTTCGATGGATGCCATCAGCGCTGTTTCCTCACCACAAACAAAAGCGCCTGCGCCTTCCTTGACGTGGATTTGCAAACTAACACCCGAACCAAGTATATTATCACCTAACAAACCGAGTTCTTCAGCCTGTTTTACAGCGAGTTTTACGTGTTCAACTGCGATTGGATATTCGGCTCTGACGTAAATATATGCTTCGTCTGCGCCAATAGCGTAGGCGGCGATGAGCATACCTTCCAGAACAGTATGCGGGTCACCTTCAAGAACTGCACGGTCCATGAATGCGCCGGGGTCGCCTTCATCCGCATTGCAGATGATGTATTTCTTATCACCCTTAGCGGCACGTGCAAATCCCCACTTCATACCTGCTGGGAATCCTGCACCTCCACGCCCACGAAGTCCCGACGCTTTTACAGTCTCTATAACCTCTTCAGGCTTCATACTGAAATACGACTTTGCCATAGCAGAATAGCCGTCTCTGGCTATGTATTCCATAATGTCCCTTGGGTTTATCTTCCCACAATTTCGAAAAACTACTTTGACTTGATCCTTGTAGAATGGGACGTCTTTCTCGTAAGGGAATTTTTCGCCGGTGATTGGACTTTCATACACTAATCGGTCAATAATGTTTCCTTTAACTAGGGTTTCGGAGACGATCTCTGGAACATCCTCAACCTTCATCGAGTGATAGAATATCCCTTGCGGTTCGACAACCATGACGGGAGCCACAGCACAGAAACCATGACATCCTGTCTCAACAACTTCTATCTTATCTGTAAGACCGAGTTTTTCAAGTTCAGCTTTAAGGGCGTCTCTTATCTCTATGGCGCCATAAGCACGACAACCCGTCATACATATTCTTACTCTCGTCTTATTCAGATCATAAGCTTCAATAAGCGACTTACGTAACGCTTCTAAATCATCTGGTTTTTTCAGTTTTTCCACGAGTTTTCCTCAACTTCCCATATTTTTACGTAATTTATTGTTAAATCTCCGATTTACTAGAACCATCCATAGAACAATCATTCAATCGGAAATTAATACTGCTTGAGTATATCTTGCATCTTTTTGGTTGTCAGCTTCCCGTAATAGCTTTCATTGATCATCATAACAGGCGCCAGGAAGCAGGTTCCCAAGCAAGCTACTGTTTCGAGACCAAACTTCAAATCAGGTGTTACATCACCAGCTTTGATTTTGAGTGCTCGTTCCAAAGCTTCCTGAATATTTTTTGAGCCACGCACATGGCAAGCAGTACCTCGACAAATTCTTACGATATTCCGTCCTGTAGGTTTGAAACGAAATTGTGCAAAGAAAGTCGCAACCCCGTAAACACGGCTTAACGGAATATGTAGATACTTTGCTATCCGTTCCAGAACAGGCACAGATAGGTAACCATATAATTCCTGTGCCGCCTGCAAAAGTGGGATCAAAAGACTTTCATTCCCTTCTTCAAAATCTTCAAACATCTTATCAAGCTTGGTCAGATCTAATTGAGTTTCGTTCAATTTTTCTGCTGTTTCCATATACTCCCTCGTCAGTTGTGGTACTCCAAAAAGAAGTCCTGACACGGTACAAAAAATCACCAGAATAAGTCTGGTTTAAACTCGAAATATTATATGATTTACTTCTAAGACAAATGCCTTTATATAATAGCACATATAAATGAATTGATCAAGAGATTTTCACGATCACGATCTATATCCTTGACTTTTGTAAGGTAAATATGTTATAACACTTTATATAAATTATTAATTAGTAATAGAGGAAATATTCTATGAATCGCAATATAAAATTAGAAAGTGAATATAGACGTGATCTGGTTGAGGTATGTAAAAGGATGTACCAAAAGAGTTACGTTGCATCCAACGACGGCAATGTAAGCATTAGAATGTCCGATGACGAAATACTGGCAACCCCAACTGGTATGAATAAAGGCGATATTTCTACAGATCAACTCATAAAAGTAAACATGAAAGGTGAGTTAATAGAGGGATTTCTTAAACCATCATCTGAATTAAAACTACATATTCAAATATATAAATTACGTTCTGATGTAAAATCAGTAGTTCACGCTCATCCACCCATAAGTACGGGATTTGCGGTTGCTGGCATAGCCCTGGATCAGATGGCGATTCCCGAAGTGATAGCAACACTTGGTACTGTGCCATTAGCTCCTTATGCAACTCCATCTACCGAAGAACTGGCACATTCTATTGACGAATATATAGACAAATGCAACGCTATACTATTATCCAACCACGGAGTGGTAACTGTTGGTACAGATGTTTATTCTGCTTATTACACTATGGAACGTGTTGAACATTCTGCTTATATTATCTGGGTAGCAAAATCGTTGGGTGGAGAAAAACCACTCAGTGAAGAGAATTTAGACAAACTTTTTAGCATAAGAAAGAAAACAGAGGTATCATCTTCTCATTCTTTTTCAGATTCGGATAAAGTCGCTGATCCCGACGATGGTGAAGAGGGATTAGCAGAACTAATAACTCGTGCAATTGTAGAAGCGATAAAAGAAAAAGGATAAAGACGGAAGGATGAAAATGCAACATTTTTTTATTTCATCCATTATCCTTTCTTAGGAGGTGAATTATGGCAAGAATGGCACTAGGTCTCATAGAAACTATGGGCTTAGTTGCAGCGATTAGTGCGGCAGACTCTGCGCTTAAATCGGCAAACGTATCATTGATCGGGTTTGACTTTCCGGGGAATGGTGGCACAACAGTTAAAATTGAAGGAGAAGTTTCGGCAGTGGAATCCGCTGTTAAAGCCGGTGTATCATCTGCTGAAAAGGTATACAAAGTATTATCATGGTACGTAATACCAAGACCAGATGATGGGATGGAATCCATAATCATGGATAATCCCAAAAAGAAGCTTTTTGCAGGAAGTATACCCACAGTGGTATCTAAAAAGAATAAACCATCAAAACGTGAAGAAACTAAGTAATGAGTAATTGTAGGTTGGATCGAAGCAATGAGACCCAACTATCCTTATCTGGTTAATCATTAAATGGAGGTAATAAAATGGCTGGTGATGCATTGGGAATGATCGAAACAAAGGGTCTGGTAGGAGCAATCGAGGCGGCAGACGCAATGGTTAAGGCGGCAAACGTTGTGCTTGTTGGAAAAGAGCAGATCGGCGGAGGATACGTGACTGTCATGGTTAGAGGAGACGTTGGTGCGGTAAAAGCCGCTGTTGACGCAGGCGCTGTTGCGGCTAAGGAAGTTGGGGAACTTGTATCGGTACACGTTATTCCACGACCACATCCAGAGATTGAAAGAATTCTACCGCAAGTTAAAGAATAGTTAGCAGGTCTATCGGTTAATAGGTCTATGGGTCTATAAGTTTGTAATTTTGTAGACACAAAGACCTATTAACCTATTTTAGGAATTAAAATACCATGGCAGATATAGATCAAGACAAGATAAGAAATATCGTCGCACAGGTGATAGAAAACATCCAAAAGCAAGGTTTGATTGATGATTCTAACTTGCAGGCAGTCGTTTCCAAAACGATCTCTGGTACAAAAGGACAAAATGGTATTTTCTCTGACGCAGAATCCGCAGTCATTTCAGCTAAACAGGCTCAAAAGGAATTACTCACCCTTGGCATGGAAAAGCGTAAAGAAATCATCATAGCCATCAGGGAAGCAGGAATTAAAAATGCCCGTATGCTTGCAGAATTGGCTGTTCAGGAAACGGGGATGGGGCGTGTTGAAGACAAGGTTCTGAAAAACGAATCTTCGGCTGGTCTAACTCCCGGCGTGGAAGATTTAACTTCAGACGTCAAAACCGGCAGTAGAGGGATGTTATTAGTGGAATACACACCCTATGGTGTTATTAATTCCATAACTCCAAGCACAAATCCAACCTCAACGGTTATCAATAATAGCATCTGCATGTTGTCTGCTGGAAATGCAGTTATTTTCAGCCCGCATCCGATGGCCAAAGAATGTACGCTAAAAGCAATGACGACTCTGAACAATGCCATAGTTAAGAATGGAGGACCAGAAAACCTGCTAGTAGCTGTCGCTGAACCGACTCTAAGGACTGCAAAAGAGATAATGGAGCATCCAGAAGTGAATATGGTCGTTGCTACTGGTGGTGCTGGTGTCGTAAGAGCGGCATTGTCTACCGGGAAAAAAGCTATTGCCGCAGGTCCGGGCAATCCGCCCGTCGTCGTGGATGAAACAGCAGACATATCAAAAACTGCACAGCACATCACTAATGGCGCCTCTTTCGACAATAACTTACTGTGCATCGGAGAAAAAGAGATATTCGTAGTGCAGGACGTTGCAGATAAACTAATCAGTGAAATGGTCAAGAATGGATGCTATCTTGCAAAAGGCAGAGAAGCAAACGCTGTTATTGACATTGTTACGGACAATGGTAAGCCTAATAAAGATTATATCGGGAAGGACGCTTCATATATACTCGAAAAGGCTGGCATAAGGGTATCAGATAATGTCAGAGTCATAATAACCGAGACGAAGGCTGATCATCCCCTTGTAACCGGGGAATTCCTCATGCCCGTTGTACCAGTTGTCAGAGTCAGAAACTTTGACGAAGCTCTGGAATATGCGCTTGATTCAGAACATGGCTTCCATCATACAAGCATAATACATTCTCAGAACATAAGCAGGATAACACGATTCGTTCAGACCATGAGAACGACTGTAATGGTTGTCAATGGTAGTTCACTTGCATCTATGGGATTCGATGCAGAAGGGATAATCACCCTGACAATTGCCGGAACGACTGGCGAAGGATACACAACTCCAAGAAACTTTGCTCAACAGTCAAGGATCACAATGGTTGATTCTGTATCCGTATTTTCTCAATAACTGTTGCGATATGGTTCTATTGCTAAATAACCTTTGGTGCTAGTTTATAGGCTGAATTCAGCGATTGATAGATGGACAAAACCATTTTCATCAGGTACCATGCCATTGAACCAATATGTTGAATAAAGCCATTTTCAGCTCCGTTGAGTCGGGAATACAATTGTGAATCCTAGCTTCGTTTTAAAGTATTCCCATACCTTATGATGAGAATGCTTGAAATCACAAACATTAAGCATTGATAAAACTGTTTCAATAAGCATCCTAGAGTTCCATTCACCACTCTGTTCTTTCGTTACACGGCGGAACGTGATTCTGTCAACGATCCAACGTTTATTGGATTTGCCTTTCTTGCCAATCTGCTTATCACTTCTCTCAGCCCTCGCTTCGCTTGCTCCGAGACTCGATTCACGTATGGGATGAATCAGTTCGATACCATAGGTGTCAATCACACCAATTATGGAGGGATCAGCTAAGAAACGCTCAATATAATGACAATGTGAGTTAAGAAGCCTGAACAAACGAGTTCTACATGGTAGAGGTAGAAACAGATGGCGATAATCTTTAGTTAACCATCGCCAGAAATTGCGTTGACCACAACCTTTGAGAGCATATAGCAAACCTATTGTAACCACTTCGCTAGGGTACAATTTTGCTTGAGAATGTTTATTGTCATCTATATTATTATCTACATTAAAAAACAGTTCTGTGATAAA
>Ga0315279_10001307_pt1 | contig 42034 bp, 44 predicted proteins | sample YL17G06_20_MG_FD_203694 | JGI IMG/M metagenome (GOLD analysis project Ga0315279, IMG submission 203694) | Sediment microbial communities from Yellowstone Lake, YNP, Wyoming, USA - YL17G06_20 | ecosystem: Environmental > Aquatic > Freshwater > Lake > Sediment | place: USA: Wyoming | collected...
TCCCTCCATAATTGGTGTGATTGACACCTATGGTATCGAACTGATTCATCCCATACGTGAATCGAGTCTCGGAGCGAAGCGAGGGCTGAGAGAAGTGATAAGCAGACCCCTTGCAAGGGGGTTGGGGGTTTTGGAATTGATTTTACACAGCACCCAATGATGTGCTAAAACCTTATACCAATTGTCAAAGAACAAAATATAGCTTGGTTATCGCTACATAGAAAATTGTATCACAAAGATTGTGAATCGTCAATAGAAAATATATGCGATTTCCTCAGTCTCGGCAAAGCTGAGAAATCTTATATCCAGTCCCAGTGAAGGCTGGGACTGAAGCTCGTTGGTTTTACGATTCGAGGATCATAAATTTCCATGAAAAATGAAACATATCCGAACTTTTTATACTAAGTCTCGTCAAAAGAATCATAAATAGATTGATTTTTTAGAATGGCAAAATTATTGCAGTATGTTTCTATGGAATCTTAAATTTTTAAGTCATGAAAATATGGCTATCGGGAGGAGAAAACAAAAATGCTTATGGAATCAACAGATAATCTTATGATCTATAACTACAATCAAGCTTTATTATCATTTACAGATGAACCTAACCAACCAACGTCAATTGACATTCTCGAAAAGCTAAAATTTGTAAAAGCTAACATGGATTTAATAATCAATCTTGCCGCATGGTATTCCATAGAAACAAATAGACCATTTTCGCAAATGTTAAAGATAGGAATATCTTCAGTAATCAAGTCAGCAAAGTCGTATCGTGATCATCAAATCGAGTTCGGTGAGTATCTAAAAAAAGAGATTTCATCCGCTATGTCAAAATCATCCATATAATATAATGAATGTCTAAATCATAATCGGTGCCGTTAAAGTTTATAACACATCAAATGTGACAAATTTTCGTAGAGGTTAAGCATTTCTATGTTGACAAAATATATTGATGAATTAAAACACAGTTATGAGTTGAAGAAAGAAATAATCAAGCAAAGGATATACGAATTCGAGAATATATACAAACTTAGTGACGAAGCAATATTTACTGAGCTTTGTTTTTGTATATTCACCGCCGGGTCAAGCGCAAGGGCTGGTCTGAAATGTATAGATGCTATAAAAGATATAATAATCTCTGGAAACGCACTTGAGCTTGAAAGCCGTATACTGAAAATACACAGATACCCAAAGGCACGGGCTGAATATATCATGCATACTAGGAATTATCTACATGAAGAGTTTAATTTTAAGATTAAGGATCTGATCGAATCATTTGATGACAAACTGAAATTGCGAGATTTCTTTGCTACAAACAAAGGCATAAAAGGTCTTGGTTACAAAGAAGCCAGTCATTTCCTGAGAAACATAGGATTCAAAGGATACGCCATTCTCGATATACACATCCTTAGAAGCCTGCACGAATTCGGTGTTATTGATAGTCCAAAACCACCATCAACGAGAAATAAGTATCTGGAAACTGAAGCAAAACTAAAGGAGTTCGCTAAAGAGATCGGTATAGACTTTGATGAGCTTGACCTTTTGTTGTGGAGTAATAGGACAGGAGAGGTTTTGAAGTAATATCTATGATTATACGAGTTTTTCAGTTTCATTGCATGCTGAATTCATCCCATCTTCCCATAAAAGTTAATTGAACTCAAAATCTTCTTGACAATCTAGGAAAACAGTATTATATTGTGTAGTGTAGAAGGTTTTATTGGTTTATTATAATTTATACTGTCTCATTCATATTGGGGGTGTGCAGAGATGAAAAAAGGAAAAGTTATAATCACTATGGTAACTTGCTTGTTCTTGTGTATAGTTGTCATCGCAAATGTATATTCACAGACTCCTACCAGACCTAAGATCGCTTTTAGCCGCTATGATCTAATCGCAAGTTGTGATATATACACCATAAACATTGACGGTACAAATCTAACCAATGTTACAAATAATCCTGGGCTAGGGAACAGAATGGGGTCATGGTCACCGGATGGAGCAAAAATAGTATTCTGGGCAATGTACAAAGATAATGGTATATACGTCATAAACTCCGATGGAAGCAACCTAAGAAGGCTTACATTTTCACGCAAAGGATACTATGACGATCACCCTGATTGGTCACCTGATGGAACGAAGATATTATTCAATTCCGGTAAAGGTGGAGATGATAATTGGGCAGATTGGAACATCTATGTCATGGATTCTGATGGAGGAAATATAAAGAAGCTTACAGATACTGTTGCGCAGAATTTTTCACCTTGTTGGTCACCCGATGGTTCAAAGATAGCATTTGTATCCCGAAGAGATAATCCTAGCGGTGATGTTTACGTCATGAATGCTGATGGAAGTAATCAAAAGCGTATTACAGATGGCCCAGGGCCCGTATATGATACGCCATCTTGGTCACCTGACGGAAAGTTAATAGCTTTCAGTAGAGTTGTTGGTGAAGAAGACCAAATACATATAGTTGGCGCGGACGGGAGAATAGGAGAGAAGAATATATCAGATGGTTCTGGAGTTTACATGTATCCTTCTTGGTCACCAGATGGGACAAAGATGGCTTTTATTCTCCACAATGATAGTCTATGGCAAATTTACATTATGAATGCAAATGGGAAAAATGAAATAAAACTCACAGATGGCCCGGGAGATGAAAATCCGAGATGGTTCGATCCAGCATTTGCCTCTATTGCCGTTACGCCTCTTAATAAAGCATTATCTACATGGGCGAAGATTAAGTCAGAAACGAGGTAATCTCTGCGATAAAAATGTAAAAATTAGAATCAAAATTAGAATCAAAATGGAAATCTGAATGTCACTGACTTATTATATTAAGTCAGTGACATTTGACTTCAAACCTTTAAAATGCCTATTTTTTAACGATTACAAGCACAAGCAAAACTATTTGAATTGTGCGGTACTTAACTGATTCGTATTCTCTAACCTTGATTCAAGCCTTACAATATCGCAGTTTCCCAAAGAAAAGTTAAACACAAACTTATCATTTTCCGGCACACATATTATGCACACTTTGCCATCACGAGTATATCTGCTAACCAATGATATTAAATCCAGATTATAGGGATAGAGCATTTCAATCGCATCCATCACCATCAGATTCTCTCTGGCAAAATACTTTTCAATAGCTTCCTGTAAAGCAACCGACATTATCAATCTAGTTTTTGCTTTGATCTTTGTCATAATTGACATATCGGAACTCTCCTGTCTAAGACGTTCTAGTAGATAAAGGTTCACGTTAAGATAATATCTGTCTATATTACCGAACTTGCTCAAAAGGAAATGCTTAACAAGGGTAGTTTTGCCCGACTGAAAATCACCGATCAGGCAGATAGTACCTCGTCTCAAGCTATAATCACAAGTGGATATAAGAAGCTCGTAAGCCAGCTTTTGACTTTCAGATAGATTGCTCTCTTTTTTCTCCATCATCAATACCTGTTTTCTGTTCTTCCGTTACTCGGCGGAACGAGAGTGGTTTTGACCTGCTAACTTTCATCAATGCAGACCGTAGTGCATGATCGTTGGGGTAAACGTAAAGTATGTCAATAAGTATCCTTCGTGCATCTTCAAATCTGCCAACGCTTGAATAAGCCTTTGCCAACGCTTGAACTATTAGTGGGTCTCGTGACCTGATTCTATTAATCGGTTCCAGCAATTCTATAACTCTCTGATATTGTTCTGCTTTAGAATAACAAAATGCAAGTTGAGTCTGGAAATATATAGAATTGGGATTCAACTTCAATGCTTCTCGAAATTCTAATAACGCCGCTTCATATTGCTTTTGTTGCTTTAAATAAGTGCCTAAAAGTGCGTGTAGATGAGGATTTTGGCTGTGTGAAGGAATTTTTAGCACCTTTTGAAGCTGATATATGGCTGTATTTAAATCTTTTTCTTTAGATTTACTTGAGACTATCCCTCTAAAAGCATATTCATCTTCTGGATCAATCTCGACAGCCTTTTGATATTCTACAACAGCTTCTTCATCATTACCTGACTGTGAATATACATCACCCAAAGCACGATGTAAGGACGGATCATCAGGAGCAATCTCAATTCCTCGCTTCAGTATTGATAGAGCATCCTCTAATCTTCCCTGTTTTCGATAAATGACCCCAAGTTTACTATATGCGTAAGTATCATCAGGCTTCAGGTTAATCAAACCTTCAAATATCGTAGCGGATTCATTCATATTACCTTCAATAAAGAGTATATTACCTTTTATCTTATTTGCGAAGGCATTAGACGGGTCAAGCTTTAATGCCCTATCAATTAGTCTGACGGATTCTTCAGGCTTGTTTTGCAAGAGATATACGTGTGCCAGATGCGAAAGTGCAAATACGTCATCTGAGTTTGATTCCAGTAATTTATCGATTTCAGTGATCGCTTCTGTAAGTCTTCCATCCTGTTTATACATCAAAACTTTTTCTCTGAAATCAGAGCGATTAAATTGAACTTGTGAAGCTTTTGCTGATCTATGTTGCAGAACATCGCGCAGATTCAGTAACATTCTCCCGATCTCTGCGATCTTTCTCTCACGCATCTCAAGATTGCCTGTTCCATAGTTTTGAGAGGCTGATTTTATATCCTTCAGTATTTGACTGACTTGATCATCATCGTTATTAGCAAGTTCCCTGTTGCACCATTCGCTAACGACATGATCAAAACCTCCCAGAGCGGAAGAATCTTTGTATCCTGTCATCTGTTCACGAGTAATAAGCTTATATAAAACATCCAGAATCTCAGACATACGAATCACTCTATTTATAAAATTTTGGTGTAGTTCATATCAAGATAACACAATTAAAAATCAGAAAATTTACCATATATAGACACAGATTAGAGAAGATACAAGATACTGATTACTGAATAAATAAAAACAGCGCAAGAGATGTTAGCACCTGCGCTGTTTTTATTTACTTTAGGTTCTAATTGACTAATACTAATTATTTTAGGAAAAGCTTTTTGTAGTTTCTTGCTCTGTCTTGAAAATCTCGAGCATTTTTGATGCACCTACCAGATCAAACACTTTTCGTATTTCTTCGCTCAGTCCACAAAGCTTGACATCGCCTTTACGTTTGCGTAACTGTTGTGCTGTGGCTACTATGGCGCCTATGGCAGTGCTGTTGGCGTAGTCAACTTTACCAAGATTAAGTATAATCTTGATGCGATTTGCACTTGTTAACTTACCCAGTTCGTTCTTTAAATCGGCTACCGTGAAAGCATCTAACTGCCCCCCTATGCTCATTATCTGGACATCGCCATCTGCTTTTATGTCGAAAGAAACGTCCGACTTTCTAATTTGAATCACCTCCAAGGTTTAATCCTATAATTACAAGAAAATGGACCCACAGATAAAATATTAAGACGCTCGACCACTAAACCACAGATCTCAAGGATTTTATATTTGTGGTCAACGAATTAATCCAACAATAAAGTAATCGTTAAAAAATGGGTTTACAGTAGGATGGGTAAATAGTTTTTGCTTGTTATTTACATTTACAATAATTAATAGCTGATGAATCTTGTAAAAACAATAATTCAAAACCATTTACCCATCCTACAATTGTGTCAAAATGGCATTTTTTAACGATTACAATAAACAATAATCTGTAGAATCCATAGTCGTTATTTGACTCATTACTCTGTCGAATTCAAACAGACCTGTGGTTCACAAAGTACTCTATTAGTATTAGTACAACAAAGACTTTCCCTCCCGATGAACCATAACAATTGAACATCTAAGCCACCTACGGAATTAGATTCCATGCGCATCTCATCTGTTAAAAGGTGAGCCAAAAGCAATCCATGTCCTCTTTCAGTACCAATCTTGATCTTGCTACTGTTTATGTCAGACCAGACTTCATGCCATTTTTCTTTAATTGCTTTTCCATGTCCATTATCGCTGATCGTAATTCTTATCATCTCATCATTTGTGGAACAGCATATCAAAATTTCTGAATGGGTATCATTAGAACCATGCTCAACCGCATTACTAAATATCTCGTCCGTTGCTATCTCAATGTTACGTACTTTTTCGGGGCAAAAACCCATGTTTTCAGCCAATTCCCTTATAAAAGCTCTCACAGACCTGAGATAGATAAAATCGCTTGGAATCCTCAGTTCCGCGTCACAAGCAAAATTACTCAATATAATCCCTCCTCATGAATTCGGATAAAAGCCGAATATCAGTCTTACGAGGTTGCAAGACGCTGAGTACCGAGGCTAATACAATATTAAACTCTTTTCTCTTTATCATCCTCCTTCTGTTAATAACATAATCACTTAAATTGTAATTCCTATCATTTAATTTTCTCTTTCAAAATTATATCATACAAAAGTGATGAAGTCAAGTTCTACTGTGAATTCGGTATTCGCAGTTGACATACTCAATGTGAAGGCATATAATAGTAATACCAATTTCTAATAGTTATAGCATTAATTTTCGTTTTTGCTTTTATCTTACTCACCGAGAAGACTCCTTCCTAGCTTCTCACGTTCCGCCGATCTCGTTCCGCCGAGTGATGGAAGAAAAAAAGGAAGAACAGCTACTAGGGAGAGATGAAATGTAAATGTGTTCTAACATCAGATATTAGCTATTGACTGGTTATAGTATTTGTGCTATAACCATCTATGTAGCTAGCAATAGACTATATTTTGTTCTTTGACAATTGGTATAGGGTTTCAGCGAAGTCATTGGTCACTGAGTAAAACCAGTTCCAAAAATAGTCAGGATGTATTTTGGTAGACATTTTGTAACGATATACAAATTCGTTACTGCTGGAAACCTGACCTAAAGAAACTAAAACGTCACGAAATGAAAGCATACGCTTTCGATGTAGGGCTGGAATAGCCCGAATTGAAGCTTGTGGAGAGGGGAGTTCATTGGTTTCGCCAATTAGCCCCTCGTTGAAGCAAGAAGCCCCACTTCCTGTTCAGGAGGGGTAGTTCACGATAGTTGATTTCCACGTCCACGCATTTTCCGACAAAGTAGCGGATAAAACCATAGAAACCCTTGAAGCAATTTACGGCGCTAAATGTTTCTCTGATGGAAAGATAGCAAGTCTTTTGGATAACATGCGGAATATAGGTATAGACTTATCTGTCAACCTGTATCTACTGGTTCACGACAGGTTGTTTCAATCAATACATGGTCGTCTAGTCTTAACCAGAAAAGGGGTAGTTCACGATAGTTGATTTCCACGTCCACGCATTTCCCGACAAAGTAGCGGATAAAGCCATAGAAACTCTTGAAGCAATTTACGGCGCTAAGTGTTTCTCTGATGGAAAGATAGCAAGTCTTCTGGATAACATGCGAAATATCGGCATAGACTTATCTGTCGTTCAACCTGTATCTACTGATCCCCGTCAGGTTGTTTCCATCAATACATGGTCGTCTGGTCTTAACCAGAAAAATGGCTTTCCACTAATCGGATTCGGAACGATCCACCCAAAATTTGAAGGATATTATGACGAGATTCAGAGAATGAAGGAATTGGGTATAAAAGGAGTTAAATTCCAACCAAGCTTTCAGGAGTTTTTTCCAGATGACGAAAAGATGTTTCCGATATACGAAGAATTGATAAAGGCTGGCATGGTTATAATGTTCCACGCAGGTGATGAAATAAGACCTGCAAGCATTGTATATTCTACTCCCCCAAGACTTGCCAGAGTGCTTGACGTAATGCAAGATTTAATTAACGATTGCAAAAATTATGTTGTGAACGACTCACAGAATACTGCGAAGATAGTTGCGGCACACCTCGGTGGTTATCAAATGTGGGATCAGGTGGAAGAATACCTGCTTGGCAGGGAGATATACTTTGATATTTCTTATCTATTCGGGCATCTGGATATTCAGCGTATTATGCGAATAATCCGATCTCACGGTATAAAAAAGATACTATTCGGAAGCGACTTCCCATTTGCTCAACCCATAAAAGAGATTAATACTATAAAGCAATTGAATTTGAGTAATGAAGAGCGAGAGGGCATATTCAGCGAGAATGCCTTAAAATTACTGACTTTACCAAATTTAGCGTAAGTCTGTTGACGTGGTAGTAAAGAATATAGTATACTTTATCTCGTGAAATACAGACTATAACTACTCGTTCAGTGAGGTGAGTGATAATGGCAATAAATAAAACTGAGCAAATCTATCAACAGCACATTAAATCTTTACAGCCCTCAGAAAGACTGGTTCTGATAGAGCTTATTGCAAGAGATTTAGTAATGCAGAAAGATCAAACGACTGAAAAGCCAAAGCATAATATTATGGAATTACATGGATTGGGCAAAGAAATATGGAATGGAATTGATGCTCAAGAATATGTTAATGAACTAAGAAAAGAATGGGATCATCGTCAATGACAAAATTAGATAAAACTTTGTTAGAAATGTAATCGTTAAAAAATGCCATTGTGACATGGTGTAGGGGCGAAGCATTTTTAGCTAGATCAAGATTTATAGCTAATTTATATTAACATAAAAATGCTTCGCCCCTACGGTAAACCCTATTTTTTAACGATTACGAAATCAAGAAAATTGGAATTGATACATCAATTTACCACATCAGAGCGGATGTTGCCTCTTACAGTAGGCATGTCAGCTTTCTTTACCCATGTTCCACCTTCCCCTTGCGGAGCCAAAAAGAAAGCATTTTGCATATCAGGTTGTTTTGGTTCTCCACCTTTGCCTTTTCCCATCTTGCTTGATAATATTGCCATTTAGAAACCTTAACCACGTCCACTGGTATCTCACCAACCTTTAACACTTTCGTCTCACTAGGAAGCACCGATCTTACATAAGCGCCGATCTGACTGAACCATGACACATATGGATTAAGGCTCATAGCTACGATTATAATTCCCGTTGCCAATGATAATCCCCACGGTAAACTCTTTATCGTTGATGTTGGATGAATCTTTATATGTTTTATTGCTTCTACAATACGGAATGTAAAGCTGACCGGTAGTTTGTGTTGTTTATAAGTCTCACTCATCATGGTAAACATCTCCTCCCTCAATTGTAATCGCGCTTCTCTAAGCCTTCGAGCGATTGTGCTTGGAGATATGCTAAGTCAACTACCAACGAGTAAACTCGTTGGCTTGTCCCTAATCTCCGTCTCGATAGACATCAACGATTGAGACATCCAGGGGTTATTGACTGAACCCCATCCTTATGCGACAAACTCTCCATAAGGACATGATGTTCTGTTGGTCGTTAAATGTTTTACGTTATCAACGATTACTGATAACAACCATATACATTCAGTTTTCAAAGAACAATTGGTATTTATAAGCTGTTATCTCCATCAGGAGTGCCTTATACCAATAATAATTATAATATATTTGACAACAAATTTCAAGGAATATCGGTGTTTCCTCAGTCTCGGCGAAGCTGAGAGAATCATTCCTCCCACAGCTAATGAACATTAAATAATTAATCGGGTAATAAATTCATTGAAAATTTACTGGATTCCAGCTTGCGCTGGAATGACATTTTACGGGTGGTTGTCATTCCAGCGCAAGCTGGAATCCATTTGAATCTATTACCCGATTAATTTCTTAACCTTCATAAGCAGTGGGCTTCCTGATTCAAAAGGATCGTGATTTAGCTATCTCCACAACCTTCATATCGCCGATATAATGTAGCGTCAACACCTCACGATAGGCTTCAGGCAATGCTTCCAGAGATTCTTTTAGGGATTCATTAACCTGACTCTCACGGTAGGATTCAATAGATGGCATTTCAAGTATTCTTGGGTCTTGATCTTCAATGAATTCTTTGTCATTACGCCTTGTCCGTGACCTGATCCATTTCGCACATTGGGCAGAGGCTATGCGATAAAGTCAGAATACAAAGCTATCCCACCTTTTCAAGTTGCGCAGATTAGTATAGGCTTGTATAAAAACTTCCTGCGTTACGTCTTGAGCATCGTGGAAGTTTCCAAGCCTTGCATAAGTAAATGAGTATATTCCAGTCTTATACTTGTCTATAAGCAGGCTGAATGTCTCTGGTTCTCCGTTGAGGCATTTATAAATCAAGCTACCATCTTCCGTTTGCATCTTAATTACTCCTGTGAGAGAATCCTATCGCTATATAAGTTCCCGCTGAAAGCAAAAAACTGTCACGAAAAATAAAAAAATTGGATTTTTTGGGAGTTAAATAATTATACTTTAATCCCTGTTTATCAATCTGTCAAGGAATTATATATTTTCGGCAGTTGACAGACTTATTATGAAGGCATATAATAGTAACATATTTGAGTAGGGGCGAAGCATTTGCCTAATAAACGCTGATTATATAATTTACAATAGCAAATGCTTCGCCCCTACAATATTGTCCACGTAAATTACCAAAGAACCTTTAAAGTTTGCTAGAACATAAGCTGAATATGGCGATTATCAAATTTTCTTTCATCATTACATTTTTTCTATCAACTTTTTTGACACCATTATTGCCCCAAGCCAAAGGCGCGGAGAATACTCTTGATGATGGCATCAAGCAGATAACTGAAAACCTAAAGAAAGAACTGCCTATAACCGATGGACGTCAAATCAAGATAGCCTTACTTCCATTTAACTGGGATAAATATGATCAATGGGCATTGTGTCGTGTTGCCTGTGAGCTTTTATGGACACAGTTTAGTCAGATGGCAGGGGTTTCGCTTATTGATAGAAATGTCACACAGCAGGCGATGAAAAATCTCAAGTCTGAATCAGAAAAAGGACTTCTGAAAGCAGAGGATGTCTCAAAATTGGGAACGTTGCTTGGTAGTGACTTCATCATAACAGGTCACATCAGCGATTTAATTACGATTATCAATATAAACGTATTTCTCTGGGATGCAAATTCAGGCAATCTCTTATCTACTGAATCTGCTCAAATAAGAAAAACACCCGCAATTATCGCAATGATTGCTAACGAAGGGCAGTCTGATTCAAATGAAGTTTATTCAGTGAAATGGCGGAGTAAACCAATGCCATACCGTATACTCGGATTATCTGTAAGTGACTTTAACCACGACGAAATCAAAGACCTTTTGCTGGTAACAGAAAGCGAGTTTAAGGTGATGTCGTGGGATGGATTTTGCTTTGTAGATAGGGCATCTGCACAATACGTGAACGTTACCCAACTGAAACGTAACCAATGGGATATAAGGATGATCTTTGGATTGGATATAGAGGGGCAAAATGAAGTCTATTTAACCATCATATCCGTTCCTGACTTAGAAACAAGTATCTGGAAATGGGAGAACAACGCACCTGTAAAAGTTGGTTCACTGGATCCAACACTTCTTTCAATACAAAAAGATTCTATGATATTTGGGTCATTGAAAAGAAATTATTTCTTAGGTCAAAAAACGTATCAAGTGTCGAAAACTGATAACTCAAGAATTGAAAAGCAATTACCAAAAGACTTTTACTCAATTGCGATAGGTGACGTTAATGGTATTGCAGGTAGAGAATGGTTAATAGTAGGCGTTGATAACATCATGCGCATATATTCAGAAGATATGAGCCCGATCTGGCAAAGTACAATGACTTTTGGTTCAGGTTTAGTTATCGCCGATCTGGATAACAACGGTAAGAATGAAATCATTGGAACGTCAGCTATGCCACAAAACAAGAAAGACTCATTAATTATATTGGCGTGGGACGGAAACACTTATACAAAAAAGTGGGAAAGTCAACCAATTGATGGAAACATAACAGCAATTTGCATTGGAGACCCTAACAATGATGGAGTGGATGAACTCGTAATCGTGGTATATGGACAAAATGGTTCCGAGATTTACCTTTACTCCGCAAATCAATGAACAGTAGTCAGTGAATAGTAGTTAGACACACAAAAAATTATGGATTCCCGTTTTCACGGGAATGACACGTACCTGATTTTGTCATTCCCACGCAAGTGGGAATCCATAAAAAAATAATGTGTTTAAATAATAGTATATAATAAAACTTTCACTCATTACTCATTACTCTTTACTCATCACTACTCAATGGAGGTACTAATGACTGGAAAAGAACATTTCTATAGACAAATGGCTCTGGAAGACAATGACCCTATTATCAGGACTGGTGTTGGAATCGCTTATGGCGTCTGGAATCAATATAAAGAAAGGCTTGACTGGCTTGAGGGATTCTCAAAATATGCAGGCGTTGGCATTAGTCGCTCCCCGGGAACCAAGCCCTACACTGAGGTTACAAATAACTGGGGTGAACGATGGATATACCCATTAGACTCACTAGATGGTATCTGTATTCAGCATCCTATTGCAACATGGGATGAGTTAAAAACTTATCGTCCACCTGATCCCGATGCTTTTACAGATTGGAAGCAGACAAAGATAAACTTTCAGAAAAACAACGAACTGGGTCATGCTAATCATGGTGGAACTGATCATGGATTCATATTTCTCAGACTCACTTACCTGCGTGGATTTGAAAACCTGATGATAGACATTGCTGAAGAACGTCCTGAATTGCCTGACCTTATCAATATAGTTGAGAACTATTGGTTTGAAATAGTAAAACGTTATATTGAGTGCGGTGTTAATGCCATCGGTTTCGGTGATGATATGGGCGCACAAACTGCCCTTCCAATAAGTATTGACGATTGGCGAAAGTATATCAAGCCATCATATCAGCGTATCTTTAAATATTGTAGTATTCATGGTGTACATACATCGCTACATTCTGATGGATATATAGTTGACATTATCCCTGAATTGATAGAATGTGGTTTATCAAGTATTAATCCACAAGACCTTGTTAATGGGCTTGATAACATCAAAAGATTAGCATGGCGTAAGGTTTATATCCACCTCGATATAGACCGACAGAATATAACCGTCTTTGGAACACCAGAGGAAGTTGATGCTCACATATTGAATTGTATCAAAACACTTGGTTCACCAAAAGGCGGTATGAGTATGGTTTGGGGAGTCTATCCCGGAACGCCTATTGAGAATATAGAGGCATGTGTCAGGGCATTGGATAAATATGCTACATACTGGGTTGATCGTAAAGAATAATATGCAAGTCGAAAATAACCAGCTAGAAAGGCTTAAAGAATATTTCAAGAGCAGAGATGACGTTGCCTTTGCCTTTTTGTATGGTTCTCAGGCAAAGGGGAATGCTACCAGATTATCTGATTTTGACATTGCAGTATATTTCTATCCTCGACAAAGGCATCCAATAGAGTTTGAGGAAGAAATATACTATGATGGTGAAAACAATATATGGGGGAACTTGGAACTAATATTAAAGAAAGAAGTGGAACTTCTTGTTTTAAACAGGGCACCTTCCATTATCGCATCAATCGCCATAAATAGCACCCCTCTTGCCATAAATGATTGGGGTCTTTATCTGGATTTTATGCTGATCATAACAGATTTAGCTGACGATTTCGCTGAATTTTTGATAAGTGATTACAAGGAGAGAAACGGAATTGGAAAGAGAGACGAAGATAAGGCTGATTAAGCACATCACTTTCCTTGAAGATGAACTCAGAGACTATGAAAATTTCAAATCTCTTTCTAAAAATGAATATAATAAAGAAAGAGATAAGAGGAGAAATGTAGAGCGATGGATTGAGAACATCATAAATTCTTCAATAGACATTGCCAAAATAATTCTGGCTTCTGAGAAAATTCTACTTCCTGACACATACAGGGAATCTATAGCTATGCTGTCTTTAGTTCCGAATTTCGACAAAGAAACTATTGAATATCTGATTGAGTGGGTACGATTAAGAAACATAATCTCTCATGAATATCTGGATATAAGATGGAATTCCATAAATAGGTTCATCCATCAAGCTGTGCCGATTTATAAGACTTTCCTTGAAATAACAAAGCAATATATTGGTAAAGATTTGTGAAATTAGAAGAAGGGGTTATATGAGCAAAGAATTTAAACTGACTTATCGAGATAATTGGTATAGAACGGCTTTTTTTAATAAACCTGAATACATTATGGGTGGTATGGGTGTCCGCACCGATGGTTGGGATAAGCACGGTGTCAAACTCAACGACCTTTATCAGAAATACTATGGTCATCGTCCTTACGTTGATGACAAAATACCACATCCAGACCCAAAACTCATTGACGAGAAAGGTAACTATCATCACAAATGGGCTGACGAATGGGGATGCGTTATGGAAGAAAGGGTTTACGGCATCCATCCAATGATAGTTGGTCATCCGTTTGAAAGTTGGGATGCGTGGAACACCTACAAGCCACCACCGGGGCCTGATATGGCTTCCGAAGGTATCGAGACTGAAAAAAAACAGATCGAAGAATCAAAAAAAAATGGCGGAGTCATAATTCATCATTTTCTCAGGGTCTTTGAAAGAATGCAGTGGCTAAGAGGTTACGCAAATCTGTTTTTTGATTTTGCCGAAGATACAAAAGAAATGTATAAACTGGCTGACATGGTTGTTGATTATAATTTGTCATGGATAAAACGATCAATAGCAGTAGGTGTTGACGGTATTGGTTTCTCTGACGACTGGGGAACACAAAATGCCCTGATGATAAAACCTGAGCAATGGCGCAAGATATTCAAACCGCTATACAAACGCATGTTTGACCCGATAAAAGAGGCAGGAATGATGGTGCATTTCCATTCTGACGGATACATCATTGACATTATCCCTGACTTAAAAGAATTAGGTGTTGACGTGCTGAATCTTCAAAGCAACTGTCACGACATAGAACAGCTAGGAAAGCTATGTAATGATATTAAATTGTGTGTAAGCTCTGACATGGATCGTCAGGGGGTTCTCTCGTTTGGAACTCCGCAGGACGTGAAAGATTTTTTCCACAAGATCGCCTATCTCATAGGTTCTCATGATGGAGGTCTTTTCTTCTCATGTGAATGTGGTTCTGACACGCCTTTGGAAAATATCGAGGCAGTGATACAAGTTTTGCAGGAATATCATTCCAAACCACTTGAATCTATATCAAAAAAATGGTAATGAAGATATAAGGATTCTTTGGTATTCCGTGTGGAAATGAACCTTACATCCATCTCAAATCCCCCCTGCCCCCTTTGCTAAAGGGGGAGTTAGAGCCATTCCCCCTTTGAAAAAGGGGGTTAGGGGGATTTAAAATCTTTCAATTTGAATATATTTCCACACTCAACACGGAAGAACTAATATGATTAAAGTATTATGTTTGCTAGTTATATTTAGTCTATGCTTTTCTTGCTACGCATCAGATAAAGGACAAGATATGAAAAACAACGATTGGGCAATGGAACGTCACGATCCGCAAATGACAGGTCATACTTCTTTGAAAGGAAATATGAGTCAGGCTCCCCATGTTATTTGGAGACATTATCTTGGTCTGTGGAGTAATCATCTTTCTGTCACAGCATCAAAAGGGGTAAACCAAACAATTGATTTACCAAAAGACGTTTTCGGTGAAAGCTACGTCTACGACAATGCACTATTTTGGGGAAGAAAACAACCTGAAATTGATGTTGACGGTAAAGGAACTCTCATAAACCGTCCCAATGATTCTTCAGCGCTGGTCATAAAGCTGGCAAAGCTACTGCCCGGTGTGTCAGGCTATCAGCGTGTTGAATTCGACAATGCTTTTAGCATAGGTGCTGAAGCAAACTTCGGCAGGATGTATGCCTATGATGAAGGCGCTGACAAACCTCGTATGGTCTGGCAGACTGAAAGAGTCAAAGATATGTATTCCCCTGTAGTCACCATAGCTGATACAGACCTTGATGGTCAGAATGAGATCGTTATGATGACTCAATACCATCTTGCGGTCTATGATGCGCTAACTGGCAAACTCAAAGATAATGTGGAATGGAATGTTGGCAGGAATTATGGTCAACTGGACGTTGTAGATGTGAATCATGATGGTCGTCCTGATTTTGTGATACAGGCTGACGCTCCTCCACATCTGGAGTTTATCCAGAACAGTCCTTCCGGTGCAAAGCTTGCATGGTCGCATAAATACCTAAAAAACGAAGCTGACGTTGCTGTGCCAACAGATTTTGCATTAAACACACTTCCAAATGCTGTGCGTGATCTTGATGGTGATGGGCGCATGGAACTTGCTGTCAACATTCATCACTTCAAGGATGACAACCGATGGCACGTTGTAATATTTGACGTCATAACAGGAGAAGTCAAAAGCGATATAATTGATCGTTACCTCTGGGCAGTGGCAGATTTAGACTCGGATGGTAAGTATGAGCTTTTCCTCAGTGAAGCAACGAGCAAGACCGTTGAACGTGATTCTATGCTATACGTAATGATCTATACTGGTGACGGTCTGATACCTCGCTGGGAAAGTGAATCACCGGGCAGTTTTTGTATGAAGCCTTACGTATTTCCCGATAACGTAAGCAGTGCAAGCTCACGTGGACCTATCCATCACTCCACGATTATAACAAGTGATGTAGATAATGATGGTTCTCAGGAGTTTTTTGCATCAATTGGACAAAAACTCCTTGCAGTAGGCATTAAAGGTACACAGACAAAATTCATCGTAACCAGTCCATCTGAAAAACCACCAAAGGTCATCGCAACAACGTCATCACAAGCCCTCGTTGAGCTATACGCAGAATCTGGCGCTGTTCACATAGACGGCGCATCAGCAAAACTTGAATCACATTATCAGACCTCGAATTATCGGACAACACCAAGCATCGCTGACGTAGACGGAGATGGATTTAACGAGATCATCGTTGAAGACGCTGGCGGATTTATAGAGGTGATAGAACCTCCAAAAAAGGATAAACCTGATCCATCAGTCAGATGGAGGTTTAAGGGTTATGCTCAACCATTCTGGGTAACGTGGAAAATCAATCATGCGCCTGTTCCAGTTGTTGACCTTGATGGTGATGGTAAGAAAGAGATAATCTGTTCTGACGCCGGCGATGAGAAATATACCACTATCTATGCTCTGCGTTCGGATGGCTCTATTTACTGGAAATCGGAACTACCTGACGTTGCGCCCCGACTTACAGAGACGTTCAGGGTTGGCAGGTTCAGAAAAGAGGGATGGGATGTAGTAGTTACGATCATGCAGACGACACAGCCTGAGATGCTCTGTCTTGACGGCAGGACAGGCGAGATCCGATGGCACAAGAAATCTTGGACAGATAATGATGGACGCGCGTGGCCCTATCCTAACAGTTACGTTTGCTATGATTCGGATGGAGACGGATTTCAGGAAATACTTGGAAGCTATGCTTACATATATTATCACCTCGATGGAAATACAGGTGAACCTGTTCGTAAGCCTATCCATGTCGTGAATGAAATATTTAATAAGCGCTGGCAATCCTATTTCTACCCCATTCCAGCGGATTTCAACGGTGATGGAATAGATGAATACCTGTTAGCGTCAATATCTTTTGCAATGGGTGGATTAACAGTCGTCACAAAGGATTTTCATATCCTATGGGAAATACCATTACCTAATTCTGTCGGTGCAAGCGGGCTTCAGGGCATTGGAGACTGTGACGGTGACGGAATACCTGAGATAGCATTTTATCACCTCGATGGGCGGATCGCCTGCTATGATGGCAAAACAGGTGAGGTGCAATGGGAGATCAAGGTATTAAAACACGGTGGTGGATGGCATTTCACAAGTGCGGACATTGACTCAGATGGACGTGATGAGTTCTTGTATTCACTCGGATCAAATGAGGTAATTGCACTCGATAATGATGCACCCGATCATATACTCTGGCGAGTACCTTTAAGCGCAACACCCGATACGCCTGTGATAGCAGATATTGATAATGACGGTCTTGCGGAGATAATCGTCAGCACATACGATGAGTATCTAAATGTGTTGAAAAGGTAACGAAAATGAATTGAGTCTTGACAAACAATATACTTTGTTTTATCTTAACAATGTAAAAGAATATATTTTTCAACAAAGGAGGTAAATCGTTTAGTAGATGTGCTACCAATGTTATGTAAGTGCCTAGTAAATTAGAGGAGGATCTAAAAATGAAAAAAAATTTAGTATTGAGTTTTGTTATTATTTCAGCTTTTATACTGGTTTGCTCTAATGTAGTTAGTGCCGCATTACCGCAGGGATTAGTATTCCTTGTTACCTTTGATGATCAAAAAGGGAATACTGTCAAAGATATGTCAGGTTTTGGTAACAACGGTACAGTTGTAGGCAAGGCTGACTGGGTAAATGGTAAATCAGGTGGTGGTTTCCATTTTGACGGAAAAACAAATATAACAGTTCCTAACGCAAAGCCTCTCAGCGCTTTAACACATCCAATGTCTGTCGGTGTATGGACCAATCCAGAGGTCTTGGCTGGCTGGTCTCAAGTTATTGAGATGGATGGACCCGCCGGATGGAAACTCGGATTCAACGTTGTGAATGTAGTTTGGACTACTTATTTCGTACAAGATTTCACTGCCGTTGGTAAAGTGATAGATATTGGGAAATGGACTCACATTGCCGCTACGTGGGACGGAAAACAGGCGATTATATACGTTAATGGTGAACCTGAACCTCCAATAGCAGGTGCAGGAGTAATCAACGTTGAAAAACAACCAAGCCTTGACATTGGTTACAGAAGCTCGTCAAAAGCATCATATTACACTGGAATGCTCGATGACGCATTCGTGTTTAATCGAATTCTAAAACAAGATGAAATCAAAGGATTTATGGGTGGCTTTGCTGGATTACTCGCAGTTGCGCCTGATGATAAAATCACAACAACGTGGGGGAATATAAAGCTAAAGTAAAAAATAAACCTTTACTTTTCATATAAGTCTATTATAATATTATCGTAGCAGGATTTATGATCCTGCTCGCATAAAGCCTGAAAAACAGGCAAATAAGAAGGTTTTTAATTAGCGAGCTTTATGATTAAAGTTTAACATCAAAACAATCTTATGAAAAGGAGCTTTTTTGTTGACTTTATATATGACATTTTGTATAATATTAATGTTATAAACATTGTTTATAATGTTTGGAGTTTATGAAGTAAGCATCGTAAGCTGTCAAGTTTTAATTTGTACCGTTGGTATGTTAACAGATTTAGGAGGAAAATCTAATGAAAAAAATATTAATCTCTACTTTATTTATTTGCATGCTTGTCTTTGCCACAATGGTTCAGGCGGGAACGTGGGAGTATGATTTTACCAAAGTCAAAGGAGATGCATGGACAAAAGATTGGAAGGTTATAGCAGGGGAATTTGGGCTTAAAGATGGAGCTCTTTGGCAAACTACGGCTTCGGCTGATGATAATAATGTATTCCGTTGTTTGGCTGTGACAGGATGGGAAATTGGAGATGGAACTATTGAGGCTAAAGTAATGCATCATGGAGCGGGGCTTAATGATGCCTTGATCTTTTATAGAATGAAAGATAATGATAACGGTTACGCCTCCAGACTTCAATTAGATAGCTATATAACTATTGGTAAGATAACTGCTGGAAAGCATGCCCATATCAAGTTTACTGCTAACCCCGTCGTCGCAGAAAAATTGTATACTATAAAAATTGTGTTAGCGGGACCTAAAATCACCGTATCTGTTGATGATAAAGAGCTAGTAACCGCTGAAGATACTTTCTCATCGAAAGGCAAAGTAGGATTCGGCATGTCAAGATGCGCCGGAGGGGCTTCTCTTCAATATATTAAAGTCACTGGAACGGATGTAACAGGTCTTACTTCGGTTGATCCAGCAGATAAATTGGCGACTACATGGAGTGAGATTAAGGTTAGTCGTTAAAAAGCATTAAATATTTTGAAAAATCTTATGCCCCAAGGCTTTGTGCTTTTGATTTGTTAATAAATTTAGGAGGAAATCTAATGAACAAAATATTAATTCTTACTTTACTTGTTTGCATGTTTGTCTTTGCCACGATAGTTCAGGCGGGGACGTGGGAGTATGATTTTACCAAAATCAAAGGAGATGCATGGACAAAAGATTGGGAAGTTATACAAGGAGATTTTGAGCTTAAAGACGGAGCTCTTTGGCAAACTGCGGCTTCGGCTGATGATAATAACGCAGTTCGTTGTTTAGCTGTGACAAAATGGGAGATCGGGGATGGAACTATTGAGGCTAAAGTAATGCATCATGGAGGGGGGCTCAATGATGCCTTGATCTTTTATAGAATGAAAGATAAGGATAACGGTTACGCATCCAGACTTCAATTAGATAGCTATATCACTGTTGGTAAGATAACTGCTGGAAAGCATGCCCATATCCTATTTGTTGTTACCCCCGTTGTCGCAGAAAAATTGTATACTGTAAAAATTGTGTTAGAGGGCGATGAAATCAGAGTCTCTGTTGATGATGTGGAAAAAGTAGTTGTTAGTGATAAATTCTCGGCGAAAGGTCGAGTTGGATTTGGTATGTCAAGATGTGCCGGAGGGGCTTCTCTTCAATCAATTAAAGTCACTGGAGATGATGTAACTGCTATTTCGGTTGATCCAGCAGATAAATTAGCGACTACATGGAGTGAGATTAAGGTTAGTCGTTAAAAAACATCAAACCTTTTGAAAAATCCTATACCCCAACGCAAAGCTTTGGGGTATTTTGTTATCTACTTTTGAAGTGAAATGATCCTTGAAAGTTTCCCTTTATCAAATGGAGATTTAGAGGGATTTTCTAGTAATGAATCTAAAAGTGTTTGTTTCAATGATATTAGCATTTGCTAAAGGAGGAAAAGCAAAAAATGAAAAATATTCTTGTTAGAATAGTGTTTATGTGTTTTTGTCTGCTAATTATCGGATTAATATCTACAAACATTAGTTATGCTAAGATTAATGCTAAGAGCATCATGGGAATGTGGTTGCTTGATGAAGGACAGGGTTTAACAGTAAAAGATTCCTCTGGAAATGGAAATCATGGAACAATTGTTGGTGCAACATGGACAGATGGTAAATTCGGCAAAGCATTGCAATTTGATGGCAAAAGCCACGTAGAAATTCCAGCTAGCAAAACCACCGACGATATCTTCAATGGTTTTACGTATTTATTATGGGTAAAACCAACTGGCGCCCCAAAAGACGCAGCAAACACAAGGCTTATAGAAAGGGACTGGCATAATCCAACAATCCAGATTGGTGCAGCAGATTTTTATGGAAGTATTTCAGTGAATGCAGAGCAGGCTCTAACTAACATTAGAGGCGGGGCATGGAAGATGGATGAATGGAGTTTTGTAGCTCTAACCTATGATGGTGATAAATTGGTATTATACGTAAATGGTGAACAGGTTCAAGAAAAGAAGAATATAGGAAAACCAGATGTTAAATCGAATGCGGCAACACCGGTTGCCAACCAGGGTTCTATATGGTTAGCAACTTGGAAGGCGGCTAATTGGGATTTCACTGGAGTGCTTGATGAAGCAGGGGTTTTCAATGTACCATTAGCTGTTGAAGACATAAAAGACATTATGAATAATGGACTTCAGAAAGCATCGGCTGTTTCCAGTGTTGATAAAATGGCTGTAACGTGGGGTGATATTAAAAAGTAGGCAATTAGGTGATTTTCTCTGGATTCCTACCTGCGTAGGAATGACAAGTTCAGCGCAATGTCATTCCAGCGAAAGTTGTAATCCAGTTATTAGCAATATGTCAAATAGAAATACTGATAATGTTTCTTAAACTTTCATATTATTGTCTTACTAATAGTCAACCGAATTAATTCTTTTGGATTCTCACTTTCGTGGGAATGACAGATAACATGATTGTCATTCCCTTGAAAACGGGAATCCATTATTGTAATCGTTAAAAAATGCCATTTTGACATAGTATTTCAACGTTTTTCACAACCCCCTAACCCCCTTTGCTAAGGGGGAATGTTGACACGACTCGATTTATTCCCCTTATCAAAGGGAATACTCCACATAATTCCCCCTTAAAAAAGGGGGCTAGGGGGTTGTTTTTAGAACGTTTATGTATTTTTTAACGATTACATTATTATAAAAAACTAATTCAATCAAGCACTAAAAACGATTATTAAAATTTGTTTTTTTATTTCTTATAATACTGAACAGTCCTCTTAATCCCTTCCTCAAGACTTACCTTCGGTGACCATCCAAGTTCTGCCTTTGCTTTATGATTAGTTAAATATATGCGTTGGAGTTCACCGGGGCGCTTATCTCCATAAATGGCATCATGAGGGAAGCTAAACTCAGTTTTCAATAGAGAGAATATCTCATTCACACTCGTTTCTTTGTTTACAGCTATATTATAAGCTCCTCTGCCTCCTCGCTTAAAGGCAAGCATATTGGCATTTACTATGTCTTCTACATAGACGTAATCTCGTGTAGCTGTACCATCACCGAATATAGTCGGTTGTATACCATCCATCATTTTTAGGGTGAATATTGCCACAACACCAGGCTCTCCATGCGGGTCTTGTCGAGGTCCATAAACATTGGAATATCGTAATATTGTGTAGTTCATTCCAAAGATTTCACCATACATATAAAGGTATTTTTCAACTGTAAACTTGTCAATCCCATAGGGACTGAGAGGGAGATTAGGGTGATCTTCGTCTACAGGAAGATATTTTGGCTCACCGTATACAGTACCTCCAGAGGATATAGATATAATCTTTTTGACGTCGTATTTCATAGACAACTGGATAATATTCAGTGAACCCAGTACATTCACCCTAACGTCAAAATCTGGCTCTCGTACTGACCTAACTACTGATGTTTGACCTGCGTGATGATTAACGTAATCGGGTTTCTCTGTCTGAAATACGGATTCCAATGCTGGATCGCAAATATCCATCTTATAAAGCTTTGCCTTTGGATTTAGATTATTTTCTTTACCTGTTGACATATCGTCAATAACCACTACTTGATGACCTTCGTTTATAAGTCTATCAACGACGTGTGAAGCTATAAAGCCTGCCCCTCCAGTAACTAAAAATTTCATTTGACTCTCCTTGATTAATCATTTTGACATAATGACAGTAGGATGGGTAAAGGGTTTTGATTCGTTATTTGAAACTTACTATTTATCAGTCATTGTTTATGGTAGAAACCAAATCAATATAAGCGAAAACCCTTTACCCATCCTACAAAAAACCATTTTTTAACGATTACTGTTTACATAACTATTTTTCCGAGAATGACACGCTTACTTGCGCCAGTTGCATTTTGAACATTTCCGTAATTACCATGAATAGTCTCGTTGGCTAAGACAGCGAAGGCTATCGCCTCTTTTGCATCGCTGGATAAGCCATAATCGTCTACAATTCCAACGTTTATTGGGAGCAAACGCTCTCTCAAGAATCTCATCAATGTCTGGTTATGAACTCCTCCACCACAGATTAAAACTTCGGATATGTCATATTTCGGCAGTATAAATCGCTTATAGTTTTCGTAGATACATTCTGCGGTGTAAGCTGTAACTGTCGCCACTAGATCAGTATCGCTGATGCCTAAAGCTCTTGCTTCGTCAACTAAGCGACGAGTGAAATGCGCTCCGAAATCCTCTCTACCTGTTGTTTTTGGTGGTGTTTGTTGGATAAACGGATGCGAGAGCAATTTCCTGAGCATGTCGGAATTCGGAACACCTTTCGATGCTATTTCTCCGTTATGGTCATAGTTATACTGACCATTTGTTATGATCCTTACCGTTTCATCAATCATCATATTACCGGGACCTGTATCAAACGCAATGACACCTTCGAGATCATCATTTGCAGGTAAAACAGTCACATTGCCTATGCCACCGATATTCTGGATAGCTCTGGTTTTTTCTTTGTCTCGCAAAAGGAGAAAGTCTACATAAGGCACTAATGGCGCACCATGTCCGCCTGCGGATACGTCGGCAACTCGAAAATCTGCGACAGTAACGATACCAGTCTTGAAAGCAATGACCGATGGCTCTCCTATCTGAAGCGTAGATCGTATATCAGAATTCGGCAAATGGCAGATAGTCTGTCCGTGTGAACCAATAAGGTCAACGTCTGATATTTTCAACCCGGATTCTTCAATCACCTTCAAAGTGGCATCAGCAAAAGCATTGCCAATAGCGAAATTCAATTCACAAATATCTACAACAGAGCAAGTTGAAGGTGGAAATATCCGAAAAAGACGATCCCTGACATTCTCGGAAAATGGATACGTGGCAAACTTGATCAGTTTAACATGCGTATCAGTACCATATCCTTCGATTTCAACTAATGCGGAATCAACACCATCAGCAGACGTTCCAGACAATAATCCTATGACATTTTTCTTCTTCTTATTTATGATTTCGTCTATTCTTTTCAATTTATGATAACAATCCTCCAAAAAACTTTAGTGTCTTAACCTTTCACTGATGACGCTTCTTTTGCTACGTAGCATTTTCTTGGGCATACAGAATTTGCTTCGGGCCAACTGGTGAGCTTTTCATAGCTGATGACAGGAAGTCCACCTTGCATCGCTATTCCTTCACTGCCAGCGGGATTTTTCTTGGCGCATAAACCACATCCTATACACCCAACTTCACAAATTCTTCTAACTAACGGACCTGAATCTGGATTGATACAGCCAAGAAATAACTCTTGAGTCAAAGGTAATAGTGTAATAATACTTCTGGGACAAGTTCTAACGCAGACTCCACAGGCAGTACATTTATCCTCGTCAATCATCGGCAGACCATTAGCATTCATTTTAATTGCATCAAATGGACATGCCCTTGCACACGATCCATGCCCCAGACATCCAAAATTACAGGATTTACAGCCTGAACATACTAACTGTGCCGCTCTGCAATCTATTTCACCATCATACACAAAAAGCGATCTGGTCTGTTCACGCCCTCCCTGACACCTAACGACTGCGACTTTCGGAATAATATCCTCTACATCCAGACCCATTATATTGGCAACTTTTTTAAACGTATCATTGCCACCCGGTGCGCACTTATCTATTGGTTCATCATCATTGATTATCGCTTCGGCATATCCTCTGCAACCGGGGTATCCGCATACTCCGCAATTTATTCCAGCAAGTGCATTTTCGACTTTTTCTATCCTTGGATCAACAACTACAGCGAATTTTTTTGAAGCATAAGCCAGTCCAACAGCAAAGAGGAATCCTAATCCACCAAGAATCGCTAATGGTATAAGAATACTAATATCCATATGTGAATTACCTACGACTAAAGCTCGTGGGCTTCTTGTTTCAACGAAGGGCTACTCAGCGACACTGAGGGACTCCCCTCTCCACAAGCGTTAGGTTTGGGCTATCCCAGCCCTACCGAATGTTAGAATATTTATCGAGGCGTTATATCTCGGTCATGGTCTGAATTACATTCAGGACACAACCAAGACCTATCTTTTAGAGTGAGGTTATCGTTTATGTATCCGCAGACATGGCAACGTTTACTAGATGGAAACCATCTGTCAATCTCAATGATTCGGCAACCGTACCATTGCCCTTTATACTTGAGCATATTGACAAAGGTATTCCATCCGCTATCGGATATAGACTTTGCAAGGCAATGATTCTGGATCATATTTCGGATAGCAAGACTTTCAATATAGATTGCTTGGTTATCGCTGACAAGTTGTTTGCTTGTCTTATGCAGAAAGTCTTGACGTTGGTTAGATACCTTCTCGTGTTGTCTTGCTAGTTGCTTCTGTGCTTTGTATCGGTTCTTTGCAGAAGGTTGTTTCTTAGACAATGCTTTGCCAAGTTTTTTCAGTCTCTTTTCAGATTTTCTAAGGAATTTAGGTGACTCAATTATCTCGCCTTCGGATGTAGAAATGAAGGCTTTAATTCCATAGTCAATGCCGATTTCGTTACCAGTAAAGACTGGTTCAGGAATGTCTAGTTCACAAAGAATAGACGCAAAGTATTGTCCAGATGGTGTTTTTGAGATTGTTATGGATTTTATAGAGCCTTCAATGACTCTATGGAGTTTAATCTTGATTCCCCTGCATTTAGGAATATCGAGTTTATTATCATGGATAGAAAAGTGCTGAGGCACATTAAAGGATTGTTTATTGGATTTCTTTTTGAACTTAGGGAACTCGGCACGCTTGTTAAAGAAATTGTTGTATGCGGTATCAAGATTACGAAGTGCCGCTTGTAGCGATTGTGAGTTTATATCGTTAAGCCATTCAAATTCAGGCAGTTTCTTTAATTGAGTTAGGGCAGAGGCATCGTCCAGATATATTAATCCCTTACCGTTTTCTGCATAATAGTCAATGCGTTGACGTAGAAAGCGGTTATACACAAACCTAGCGCAACCGAAAGATTGTGCAAGGAATTGTTTTTGTTGATCATTAGGGTAGATTCTGAATTTGAATGCTTTATTTATTTTCATGTTTATAAGTATAAATATAATTCTTATAAACGGTCAACAGTAATTATATGCGATTTCCTCAGTCTCGGCGACCTTATATCCAGTCCCAAGCGAAAGCTGTGACTAAAGCTCGTTGGTTTTACGATTCGAGGATCATAAAACTACATCTTAACGAGTCCAGAGAATCCCATAAACGCTATTGCCAAAAGCCCTGCAAGTATTAGCGTTATTGGGAATCCTCGCAATGGCTCAGGTATATCCGCAAGTTCAAGGCGTTCTCGCATACCTGCCATTATAACAAGTGCAAGCGTAAACCCTATTCCTGCACTTAATCCGAAAACTAAGCTTTCTATAAGATTATAATTCTTAACCACATTTAGGAGTGCCAGACCAAGAATAGCACAGTTAGTTGTAATCAGCACCAGATATATGCCCATTGCCCGATGTAAAGATGGCAGCATCTTTAGCAATACGATGTCAACTAACTGCACAAGCACAGCTATGATTAATATGAATGATACTGTTACGAGGTAGTCAAGCTTTAATGGTGCCAGAATAAAAATATACATGAGATTGGTTGCAACAGATGATAATGTCAGTACAAAGATTACAGCCATACCCATACCCACAGCCATACCGACGTTTTTTGACTGACCAAGAAATGGACATATACCAAGAAATCTGGCTAGTATGAAGTTATTGACTAAAACAGCCCCAATAAATATGGTGAATAGTTCCATTTTACACCTCAGTATATTCTTTGATGAAAACAGGCATAAAAAGGATAGCAAGAAATCACCCAAAAGTAAAGATTGTTAATTTTTATGCTTGGGGGTATAAAAAAGCTATTTGACTATTGATTAATGTTTCTGTTAAAATATGTAAAATAAGTCAAACTCATTTAAATGTGTTTGACTTATAAATTCTATCGAGGTAAAATATACTTGGTATTAAGATACCCCTGTGAATCAGTATGTCTTTGTTTATGTTCCATCATCAAGCTGATCATAAGCTTTGTCATTTTATAATCTTCATTGTGAGAGGTAGTGACATTAAAATGAGGTTTTATATCTTATCATTTTTCACAATTTTAAGTTTATTATTAATTATTGGCTGTGGAAGCGATTCTAATAATGCTCCAGCCACTTTTCAACAAGGTGATATCTTCGGAACAGTAACAGATAAAGATACTGGTACACCTATAAAAGGCGCTTCTGTGCAGATAGATACAAAAATCGTTCAGACGGATGAGAAGGGCAAATACATAATAAAAGAAATGCCTTTTTCTGACAAATATGAAATTATTGTAACTGCAAAAGAATATAAAGAATATCGTGATTTTGTTTCGTTGCAACAGGAATTTTTGTCATTCGACGTAAAACTTATTTCTCTACAAAGCCCATCAACTCCAATACTTACTGCTCTTGATACTATTAGTAAAGATATTGAGTCACTGGATGCCGAAAAGATTCCTGAAGTACAATCCTTTTTCTCTAAAACCTACGTTGCAAGTAATGATGAAGCAACAACACTTGGAGTTGTTGCAGGGGTTGTTCCACCTGATTATAATTCTATACCTGTTACAATAAATAACATAATCAAGAAATATAACAAGCTGACATTTAAGTTCGCTAATCCTGGGGTCAAATTTGATGGGAATTCAGCTACGGTACAAATGCGTTTTATGATTAATGCTGAAACGAAACCTCCGGAACCGAAGTTATGGGAAATCGTTATTGATGGCAAAATGATTTGCCAGAAACAGAATGATGTGTGGAAGATAACTTTCTGGGGTTTGATCCCGCCATTCCTTAAATTCGATGGAAAACCGCTCTAAAAATAGTGACAGGTGACGAGTAACGGGTAGTAAATTTTATATAAGCCCGTTGCTTATCATTCTGGGTTCCACCTTTATCTGAATGACATAACAAACTTAACGTTAGAACTACTGATCAACCATATTAATTGTTTAGCTTAATTGAAGTGGAGCAAACTGCTAGTTTGCTAAAAATGGCAATCTGGCAGATTGTCCCACAACATAAAAACAAAATTGGTTGATTACTACTTAGAATCTGTTAGTATCAAAGTTAAGTCAAGCCTTAGAGGATTGATTAATGGCAGAACACCTGACAGATACAGACAAGCTACAATTTATCAGGAAAGCAAAACTCTTAGAAAATAAAGCTAGAGATCTTGCTGAAACGGGAGACTATGAAAGAGCCGGGTTGCTTTATGGTTGGACCGGTTACGCATGTATACAATTACAAGCGTGGGAAGATGCTGGTTATAACTACGGACAATCAGGAGAAGTTTACAAGCGTATTGGAAACTGGTCTAAGGCTGGATTCAGTTATAACCTCTCTGGTGAAGCATACGAGAAAGCAGAAAAATGGCTTGGTGCAGGATTAAATTATACTCAATCAGGATATGCTTATGAACAAAGCAAAGAGTATGAAAAGGCAGGAGAAAGCTATCGTCGAGCAGGTGAATCATATCGAGAAACAGGAAAATGGCAGGAAGTTGCTATAAGCTATCAGCAATCGGGAGAAGCATGCCAAACAGCTAAATCATGGCGTAGTGCAGGACTGAGTTTTACACAATCAGGTGACGCCTATAAAAAAGCACTTATGTGGATGGAGGCTGAGGAAAACTACTGTAAAGCGAAAATGGCTTATACTGAAGCTGGAGTTTATGACGATTCTGGAAATATGTACTACAAAGAGATGCTGATGAAGCGCATGAGAATGAAGAAAACGTCACTGAAGAGATTTACTTCATATATGCAGGACTTGATTTGTGGTTATGGTGAAAAACCAAGAAATATCATCTTTAGTTGGATTATAGTAATTGTATTCTTTGCAATTATATATCTATTCTCTAATGGTTTGATTTATCAGGGTAGCTCAAATGTATCAGATGGTTTTCTTTTAAAAGCTTTTTATTCGCTTTATTTTAGTGTTGTCACCTTTGCAACTCTTGGTCAAAAAGAGTTTGAGCCAACTGGATATGTGCGACTGTTTGTTATGTTAGAAGCCCTTATCGGTATTGTATTAATTACTTTGTTCGTACTAGTTCTTGGCAGGAAGATGATGAAACGCTGAATACAATAAATAATCAAATATCAATTCGTGAAATTGCATTTAAAATACTACTTATAGTTAATGACGGAAAAGAACGGGCTCATGATGTTCTTGATAAAGTCATTCGTAGTCAGAATATATCCGAGCAAGATAAGGCTTTTCTGACTGAGCTTGTATATGGTATAATCCGATGGTGTGGGAACCTTGATTGGATAATTGCACAATTTATAAAATCCGCAAAACTGAAAAATTTGGAACCAGAAATTCTTGAAATACTGCGACTTGGATTATACCAGATATTTTACATGAATAGTGTCCCGAACTATGCCGCTGTAAATGAATCTGTCAATCTTGCGAAAACTTATGGAAATCCCGGCGCATCCGGGTTAGTCAATGCCATCCTCCGTAGAGCTATAAGAGATGAAATCAACTATCCAAACCTTCAGAAAAATCCACTAAAACACATATCCGCTCGATACTCACACCCAGAATGGATGGTAAAACGATGGATAGATAGATATGGAATTGATGAAACTATTCAGTTGTGTTCAACTAACAATCTGTGTCCACCGCTTTACATAAGAACGAATATCTTGAAAACGTCCAGAGATGATTTAATAGATATACTGACAAAAGAGGGTGTATCAACGTCTATAAGTCATAATCTACCAGAAAGCATTGAGATTGTTAATCTTGGGTCATCCATAGATGATCTTCCATCATACAGACGTGGACTGTTTCAGGTTCAAGACGAAAGCTCAATGCTAGTCACTCACATTCTTGATCCCAAACCCGGTGAGACTATAATTGACGCTTGTTCAGCGCCGGGTGGAAAATCAACTCACATTGCTGAATTTATGCAGAATGACGGAAAAATATTGTCTTTTGACATAGATGGTAAAAGACTTGAATTACTGAAAGAAAGTTGTCAGCGACTTGGTATCACAATCATACAGGCAATTGAAGCGGATGCAAGACAGATAAGCGAATATACAGAAAAAGCAGATAGAATCCTCGTTGATGTACCATGTTCTGGTCTTGGGGTATTAAGACGGCGAGTTGAAGCCCGATGGCGCAGATCGCTTGAACAGATTCAAGAATTCTCTAAATTGCAATACGAGATACTTGATAGTGTTTCTAATTACGTTAAACCTAATGGCATATTTGTCTACAGCACTTGCACCATTGAGCCAGAAGAAAATCAGCAGGTAATAGAAAAATTCCTAAAATTACATCCAGAATTCCAAATCCAGACTGCTTACGCTTTCCTGACAGATGAGTTGATGCAAGTTGAAGATATTATAACAGATGAGGGATATTTACAAACGTATCCTCATCTGCATAAGATGGACGGTTTTTTTGCAGTAAGGATGATAAAAAAAGTCATTGAAGATTTATAACTCCAGTAGTTGATAATTTACAGGTATGTGATAAAATATAAGTAAGGAATTTTGAAGAAATTATATTTATATGCTTAATACAGGATGAAGCTTGCTTTATACAGATATCAGAATGAAGATATATCAATAGGTAAAGCTGCGCAGATCGCTGGTGTTTGCTGGGAAGATATGAGAGACGAGTTAAATAAATATGACATACCATTAAGATTAGCTCCAAGAACTATCGAAGAAACTCGTAAAGATTATCAAGTTATAAGAGGATTAATGAATGAGCGTAATTGTAAATAACACGGTTCTTTCAAATTTTGCATTCATTTGGAATGCTGTTCTGATTCTACTTTTTCTTTTAGCCATTGGTTGATCAGGATTCGGGTGGATGTTCCTTTTTGGTGCGCTATTGCACGAATTTGCTTGGCTAAATCCTCTTTAATGTCAACGTAGTTTCTATTTTTACGCAAATCAACTGAAAAATGTACCTCTCGAATATCTTCGTAATCGAGAAAGCTATGTTCATCCCAAAATTCTGAAGCTTCATCTAGTGTCATGTTTTCAGGTACTTTATCTTTTGCCATAGTATCTTCGCTTCATAAAAGTTTGTAGAGGCACGTTGCAACGTGCTTCTACAAAATAAAATCATTGAAGATTTATGATCCCAATGTCATCTTTAACATCTAATTTTGAGTTAAATTCCTCAGACATCTGTTCAAGTGCTTTAAGAGATTCTTGAGCCTGCTGACCATTCATCACTGTTGGCAGATATGAACCTGTCTTTGCATCGGATATCGAGACAGGAATTATCTCTAATCTGACAGGTTTCTTGTCGTTTATCACAAGTCTTAATATTATACCGAAGGGCGCTTGTTTTGCATAAGTACCGTAAATAAAATCCCCAAGACTGTAAAATATCAGTTTTCCTTTATACGTCTCAAATCCCTGAAGTGTATTGATTCTTTGACCGATGACAATATCAGCCCCTGAGTCTATGGCTTTTTGGGCATAAAGCTTCTGGCGATCGGTTATAGCTGTTCCTTCGACTAAAGGTCCCCAGTGAATCGAGACGATAACAATATCAGATTCGCTTTTTGCTTTGAGAATATCGCTTTCAAGTTCTTCATAAACAGGAAGTGCCGGACCTAGCTTGTTTTCATTGGCAAAGAAAAGGCGATCAAACTGGCTTCCACGATAATAGGCTAGAAAGCTAACCTTTACATCTTTTGCTGACAGAGTAACAGGACTTCTGGCTTCCTTGAGATTTTTTCCTGCCCCAACGTATTTAACGCCATACCAGGATAAATATTCCAGAGTATCAAGAAATCCCTCATCACCATAATCCAGTATATGCGGTGTCGCAATTGATATCACATCAAAACCAGAATTAGCCAATCCCCTTGCGGATGATGGTTTTGAGCGTAATACGACTTTTTTATCTTTTACTGGTTCACCACGAGTTGAGATCACGCCTTCAAATGTACCATAAGTCACATCAGCACTTGTAAGTATCTGAGATACTCCAACAAATGGTGCAGAAGAACCTTCATCTTCCATTAATTGAGCTAATTTTGAGCCAAACATTATATCACCGACAAGGACGACAGATGCCTCTTCGGATAATACTGGCAAGCGAAAGGCAAGAAACAAAAGACTTGTTAGAAGCAATAGAGATAAATTAGACTTTTTGAAAAATCGTGATCTAACACATTCCGTAATCCCCTCTTGAGAGGGGTCCGGGGGTGTGTTAGATGTGTAAAATAGAGTTTGATGTTTTCTCATATCTATAACTATTCCTCGACAGCCATCATCTCGATCTCTGCTCTTGGGAAATCGGGTGGAACAAAAACCGCAATTGATGATGATTTACGGATGCTATCCCAATACGTGCCACGATTATCTAATGAGAAATAGACGTAACCTGATTTTCGAGGAATAGAGCTTGGTGGTAATGCTGAATAGAATAACGAAACTCCCGGCAAAGCTGAATGTGTCAGCAACTCGATTGTCTCAATAGAGCCTATCTTGGATTTTTTGGGGATTTCGTCTATGATCTTTTCCTGTGACACGTCAGCTTTTACACTCATGAAGAATTTGTATTGAGGCATAAATAAACTGGAATCATCAATACGTCCCTGAAAACTCGTCTCACTAATCCTTTGTAAAGGTATGAGCTTAATTTTGCTTGGAGGAGCGGATACTAGCGTTAATAGAGTTCTTATCAGTGTATCAAGTCCATTGAACGTATACATAAGGTCATCGTGTCTATATTCAGGAACGTCTGTGGCACGGATATTGACTGCAAGAGTAGACAGTTCCCCGGTTAATTGAGACAGAACCCGAAAAACTTCCTCTGGATGATCGGTTTGTGATCTATAGAAATGACTGAGCATAGGTATAAAAGAGTTAAGCGTTTGAATAAGCCAGAGAATAAACACATCTGTTGCGCCAAACTCGTAAACTTCACTCGTCCTCTGCCTACACTGCGCCGAAAGCTCATTACTCTTTGCTGAGATGCTCTCAAATAGTCCTCGTATAATATTTACAAGACGTGGAGAACATGAAACGTTTAAGCATGATGGTATGTATTCATTCTGAAGTCCTATACCTGTAGAAGTCCGGGCAAGCCTGGCAATCTTCAAAACTTCGTATTCATCACTTAGCTCATTCTGAAATAGGAGTTTTACGTTTTTACGAGCAATAGAGATTTGTTTTTCATTTTCACCAGTGTTATAGTCAGAAAAATTTGCAGAACCCTCAACGTATCGTGTTTCTCTAGTTGCCTTTCTGCCACTCAACAGGCAGTTAGCGGAATTTTGACGTTCCATCGGTATCGCAATATATACGTCAAGCGAGTCCATGTTTGGCGGGAAATGATCATCAATCCTTCTTGGCGATGGTAGTTCTTCAGAATCTGGAACGTCAATCACACACCCACTACGAAATATACCACGACACGTCAGTAAAGTAAAATTCCCATTTGCTAAACCTTCACGGTCTATTGATAGCTCACTAAATCCCCAATCATAAGGGATGAGTGACCTAAATCTAGTGTTGAGAGTTCCTGTTTGATAAATATCCCATTGCTGAAGATGATGGGGAGTAAGAAACATCCCCTCACTCCATATAACTTTATTATATTTTGCCATTTGAGGAATTACTCCTTTTCTTGATTATTTCATTTTAAACACTAAGACACAAATAGAATTAAAGATTTGAAGAATGAATTTACTTTTTTTCGTCTTTCTTCGGGTTAAGCGTTGCCATGTCAACGATAGTGACTTTTTTCATCTTATCGCCCTTTTGTACACCTTTTACAACATCCATCCCTTCAATTACCTGACCAAATACAGTATATTTTCCATCCAGACTTGGCAAAGGTGTAATACAGATATAGAACTGGCTTCCTGCGGAATTTGGGTCCGGTCTTCTTGCCATAGCTACAGTGCCTGCGATATGCTTCTGGGAGTTAAATTCTGCCTTGATTGTATAGCCAGGTCCGCCAGACCCGTTACCACTAGGGTCCCCTCCCTGAATCAGCAAATTTGGCTCTACTCTATGGAACGTTACCCCATCATAGAATCCTTTTTGCGTAAGTTTTATGAAATTATCAACGGTGTTTGGTGCATCCAATGGATAGAATTGTATTACGATTTTCCCGCCTTTTTCCATCTCAATTACAGCAACAGGAAACGGTTGTGCGGCGAATATAAATTCACCTGCGCCAGAATGGGCAAACACGGGTTTCTGTTTTCCACCAGTCGCATCTGATACCGTCTTTGTAAGGTATGATGCAAGCTCTGATCCAGTCGTTACAAGGTCTTTGTTCTCGTCAGTTTTATCGTCTTTCAGACCATTAAATAAATTCGCAGTTAAAAGTCCATGCTTGAAAATATCAGATTCAGATGGCTTTTCATCTTTACCGCCTGCGACTATTATCTGCTGTCCACCAGCGGCTGAAACCTTGAGCAGATAACTGGAAATGGCAATTTCTGGGGCAGGTGATTGCCATTTTTCTATTCCACCAACGCAAGCGTCTGCTACAACCAAAATGTGCCTTGCATTTATGTCTTTAATAGCCTGCTTTAATTCATTCATTCCAATGCAATTTTGCTTATATACTTCATATTCTTGTTCTTTAGATAGATCGAGTTTTGTGTTGTATGGAACGAGAAAGCCCTGTTCATCTTTTTCTGGAAGATTGAGGGTTAGTCCCTGCCCTGAAAAGAAAATCATCAAGCAATCTTCTTTTGAGACCTTCTTTGGTTCTTTATAAGAAGCGATTTTATCCATGATCTTCTGTTTTGTAGCTTCACCATTCTTTAGTATGGTTATGTTTTTCTTATCAAAACCATATTTTACTTGAAGTAGATTGGCGACTGCATCTGCATCATCTGTTGCATACTTACGCTCTGCAGAAGTATATTCATTGATCCCTATAACCAAAGCCCATCCTGTAGTATAGATCAATTCAGAAAGGTCTTCTACTCCCTGTGGCGTCTTTATTCCTTTGTAATAAAAAACATCATCATAAGACTGTATGCTAACGACAGAAGGGCTTTTTATTCCCTGGGGTGTCTTTATTCCTGCTCCCATAGACGGAAGCACGGCTATTGAGAGTGATGTAAATAATATTGTAAAGATAATTAAGTTTTTCATTTACTTTTTCCTTTCGATTTCGTTAAAGTTAATAATATCCATATACTCCCATTCTCTATATGCCATGATGTATAAACCCTTTTTCGTGGCATATTTCACTATCTCATCAGAAAACACAATTCCTGCAAAGATAGGCACAATTTGTTTATCTTCGTATTCAGGAAAGAATCTCCTAAAATCCTTTACTTTTTCCAGAATTTCCTCGACATGCTCTGATTTTGGTGTTGACTTTACCTCAATCATAAATACCTGCGTTTCGCATACGACCAGAACATCAACTTCAAAGCTTTCACCGCCGGAATGCCTTGTAAATCTTATTGTTCTATCAATAGGCTCGCAACCGAAGTATTTTTTCATAACTGGTCTTGTTGCCGGAGCGACTAAATCTTCGTCAATCGTTCCCATTTTCTTGGCAAGCGCACCCCATTGTTTATTATTTTCTTTTATTTGATCCCTATTCTCTTTACTATACTTTTCTATAAGTCTTCTAGTTTCCTCTATTTTTTTATCACTTTCTTTATCACTTTCTTTTATTTGATCTCTATTCTCTTTTATTTGTTTACTATTCTCCTCTATAAGCCTTTTACTAAGTTCATTGTTTTCACTTATTTGCTTACTATTCTCTTCTATAAGTTTATTACATTCACTTATTTGTTTACTATTCTCTTTACTATTTTCTTCTATAAGTCTATTGCATTCACTTATTTGTTTACTATTCTCTTTACTATTCTCTTCCATGTCTCTTTCTAATCTACTTAGAACTAGATCATGATAGGTAATAAATCTTTCTAGTGTGATTTCAAGGGAAGTAACCTTTTCATCTACTTCCTCTAAAGTTTTCATAAGTAATCACGCTCCTTCCAGTTTTGATTTTAGATAATCAAGGTCTTGGGGTAGATTTATTGGATAAGTGGTATGTTTCATCTCATTATTTTTATTGGTTATTATGATCTGTTTTAACCATGATGGATCATTGACAGCATCACAATCAGCACGATAATGCGTACCACGGCTCTCGTCCCGCATAAGCGCATTCTCAGCAACCATTTTACCAACGATAAGCATGTTTCTGTAATCAATATACCTGTCAACTTCATTCTGATTAACCGTTGGTGATGGAGCAGATGAGATGTATGAGATGGCGGAATTTAGTCCATCAGCAGTTCTGACAACGCTTGCATTTTTCCACATAACCCATTGGAGATCAGCTATCGCCTTATCCAGAGGTATTTCACCTTTTCTTTCTGCTATTAAATCGGTATAAAACTTTTCGATCTCAGCGAGTTTATCGTTACTAATCTGTTTACGTTCTTTTGACAGGGAGAACTTTGAGGCATTTTCACCAGCTATTTTTCCATGCACCTGACAATCAGCTAGGGCATTTCCGCCGGGTCTGTCTGCGCCGTGCTGTCCACCCGCATTTTCACCTGCGGAGTATAGTCCTTTAAGAGATGATTCAGCATTAATATTAATGCGCACACCACCATTGAAATGCTGAATCGCAGGGGCAAATTCAACCTTGTCTTTGCGTAGATCAATTCCATATTTCATCAAATGCTCGAACGGAACTCTTGCCTCTGTCTCAATCACCTTCGGATCGTTGTGCGATATGTCCATATATATGCCATTATGCTCTGTACCTCTGCCTTCAGCTATCTCTGAGTATACTGCAACATCAACCCATTTAGATGCGTTTCTTATGGTGAACGGATATGACACGCCTTTTATATAGATAGCTTTATTAATATCTACACCATCTGGAATGTATTTTGGTATAAATTCTTCATCGTTTTTATTAGTAATACGTGGGTTAAGACGCCAGAAAACACCTGAAAGCGCAAAGTGTATGGGATGGACAATGCTTGGTCCGATCTGTACGAATTCCATATTAACCAATTCAGCACCGGCACGATACGCCATAGCGTAACCATCACCGCTCATTCCATCGGGAAACACATTCAGAGCAAACAGTTTACCAGCACCACCAGATGCCAGCACGACTGCGTCAGCTTTGAATATGATTAATTCTTGAGTCTTTCTATCAATTCCGAAACACCCAATGACATTTCCAGATTCGTCTTTTATTAAATCAATCGTTGAGATATTATCTACAAACTTTATACCTAATTCATTAGTCTTCTGCATTAATACTTTTATTATTACGGGACCTGTATCTGCACCTTTACCACAAGCACGGGGATACCTTGCACCATCGCTGAGTATCTGAACGAATTTACCGTCCTTAGTCTTATCAAAATCAGCACCCCATTTTTCAAGATCCATGAATCTGTCTGGAGCGTTAAAGGCTATGTTCTTACTCAGTTCCGGGTCACACAGTAAACCACCCTTGACCATAATGTCAATCCAGTGTTCCTTTGGTGTGTCATCAGGATCAGCGTGTCCAAAAGCTGCGCCGAACGCCATCCAGTCCGAAGCGGCGCTTTTTGTGCATCCAGATTCACCAGATACACCTTTGTTGACGATCAGAACATCAGCACCATTAACTTTAGCTTCAACAGCGGCACGTAATCCTGCTCCACCAGAACCAACGATCAATACATCAGTTTCGTAAGTTTTCATATACTACTCCGATTATTTTATCCCATGTTCCAGCTTATAACTTGCCCAGTTGTCTTTGAGCCACTTAAAATCCTTAAAGTCTTTGCGTAAGAGGAAAGGATTAGTTATTCGTTCATTTCCGATGGTTGACGTTGGTGCAACTCCATAGTCATGTCCGGGATAAACCTCGATTGAGTCATCCAATTTCATGAGTTTATTGAATAAGCTATCGTATTCAATTCTCGCAAATTCGTCTGTATGCGTTCCTCCAACCTTTCCGACGAAAAGAGTATCGCCTGTTAAAAGCTTGTTTTCTACAAGTATACAGATTGCATCAAGAGTATGACCCGGTGTATAGATAACCTTCAATTCAAGTTCACCCAATTTTATAATGTCACCGTCGTTAACGAGAACATCAGCTTTATCAGGCGCCATCTTGTGCATAACTATTTTGGCATCGGTTCGTTCTTTAAGCTCTGCATTGCCATAAGTATGATCACCATGATCATGTGTGCTGATCACGTATTCGATTTTCAACTTATGTTGAGACGCAATAATGATAAACTCTTCAGGTAAATAAGACACATCAACGACTGCCGCTTGTTTAGTATTTTCTTCTCCGATCAGATAGCCGAAATTTCTATCTCCACCTGCACGAATTTGTTGGAATATCAATGATGATTCCTCCTTACTTACAACATTAAACGAATCTTGACATGGTATAGCAATATACAGAACTCAAGGCTTCCCTTTCTGGCAGTCTAGTATTGAAATCCATGAAGAAAAATATGTCAAACAAAAGTAAATCCATATCTCGGACAGTTGAGTTTATCTCATAAATTTTCATGGATATATTTCGTTACGCCGACAATCACTTTGCATACATCTTTATTAGAGATAGCACTACAAGTAATCAATTTTTCTAAAGGTACCTCCCAATTTTCCCATTCATACGGAAAGCCTGACTTCCAGAATTCCTTTATCCAGAAGGGATCGAATTCACCCGCACTCAAGTCTAAGAGTGTGTCTGAAAAGTTGATAAAACAAGGTTAATGATACGAGTTTTTCAGTTAGCATTGTAGAATACGCCGACTGGCTTGTTTATTATTAATCAAAACTCACAAACAAGCTGTCAGCATGTTCTACTTCCACCATTTTTGCTCATAAGTGAAAAACTCGTATATTTGATATAGAAATGAGACTTAAAATGTCATTCTGAATGACCGAAGGAAACGAAGAATCTCTATCTGAATATCAATAAGAGGTAGAAGTCTAGGTCACTGAATGTCTCGAAAGAATTGATGTATTTATAATAGTTGCCCACCCGATTTCCATGTAGCCAGCTTTGAGGAATTTCCTTATGATACTAACTAATTTATTATCGGAAACCTTCTTTCTTATCAGCTTTAATAATATTTTGTGGTCTATATTATCATAACACCCTTTAATATCACCTTCGATTATCCAGTAGTATTTATGACCTGTCCTTTGGTAGCACAACTTTATTGATTCCATTGTGTTCCTGTTTGGTCTAAATCCATTGGAACAATCCCTATACTTTTGCACTTCGTGACGCACCAGAACATTGATATTGTATAAAACTTCCTTTGTCTAGTCAACAAAAAAACGCTTTCCCGTAATTTCTTTTTCTCTGAAGACGGATACCAATCCCAAACCCTTTCCATTCTACGAATAGTATTGCATCACGATTGAGATACAAAATCAAATCTAAATTGCTTGTAGTCCAAAGATAAGATTTTTTCGGACTTGAAATCTTGCCAAAACATTGCTAAAATCAGTAAATGTATGATAAATTGCTATTTTATGGTGATGACTTGTGATTATTGTACCTAGACTAATAAGAAATATAAGAAAGATAAATATTGTTTAGAAAGTGAATATATTTTATAATTTCTTTATGGAGGTGATTTAAAATGGAAAATGCCGAAATATATACTATACCAGAAGTGGCTAAAATTCTAAGAGTTAATCAAGTGACAGTCAACAGGCTTATAAAAAGACAAGAACTCAAGGCTTATAAAATAGGTAAAGTATACCGAATTACCAAAGAAGAATTGGAAAGCTATCTTCAAAAATCAATAACCGTAAATGATTCAAAGGATGTAGTAAAAGAAGGATTCTCTACTGCTGGTTCACTTATGAAGTATTTTGGCGCCTGGTCAGGTCCTAAGGAAGAATACGACATCATCATAAAAGCGATTAAAGACGCAGATACAAAGGCGGAGTTCTAACAATGTATTTATTGGATACCACACATTGCTTGGGCATTTTTTTTGAGGATCCAAACGTAAGAAAGAAATTTGATGAAAATTGGGATTTAACACTAATGATCTTTGGATAGCTTCATCAGCAATTCAATACAACCAAATATTAATATCAGCAGATAATGACCTTTGGCGTTTAGATGGTATTGAAGGATTGAAAATAGAAAACTGGTGAGATTGTGACTATATAATAGGAGATTTAGCAATTATGTCGGAATTATTTGATCTTGTTATTATCGGAGGAGGTCCCGCTGGACTGACAGCAGGTATATACGGCGCTCGTGCAGGTCTAAGCACTTTGATTCTTGAAAAACTCAGTCCCGGCGGTCAGGTCGTGACTACGGATATTCTCGAAAATTACCCCGGATTTGTTGAACCTATCGGCGGATTTGAACTCATTGACAGAATGGTTGGACAGGCGACTAAATTCGGTGTTGAGATACGCATGGGTGAAGTCACAGGTATCGAAGCACCTGCCGATCAAGAACATAAAATCATTCATCTTGGTGATGAAACTATTTCAGCTATCGGTGTCATAATAGCAACAGGGGCATATCATAAGCATCTAGGTGTTCCGGGGGAAGATCATTTCTGGGGAAAAGGCGTCTCATGCTGTGCTACCTGCGATGGAATGTTTTATAAAGGCAAACGTGTTGTTGTCGTCGGTGGGGGTGATACCGCCATCAAAGAATCGCTCTTTCTCACAAAATTCGCATCTGAGATCACGATTATTCACAGGCGTGACCGATTGCGAGCAACTAAAGTCTTGCAGGATAAGATACTCAGTATGCCCGATAAAGTGAAATTTGAATGGAAGTCGTTTGTAAAAGAAGTTATGGGTGAGAATAAAGTAAGCGGTGTTAAACTCGGATATGTTGACAGCAATGAAGAGAAGATTTTGGAATGTGATGGCGTATTTATATTCGTTGGATTCATCCCGGGCACCGATTTTGTAAAAGGCTTTGTCGAGATGGACGAAAGAGGCTATATACTCACAGACGATAATATGAAAACTTCCGTTCCCGGTGTATTTGCATGTGGCGATGCCCGAAAGAAACTCCTCAGACAGATAATAACAGCCTGTGGAGAAGGCGCAACCGCCGCATTTGCCGCAGAGCAATACATAGAGAATATAAAAGGTTCTGCTTACGAATAACAAAGCGATGGAAGGATGATATTTATGAGAGAAGACAGAATTAAAATCACTAAAAGACAAATAACAGATTTCTGCAAAAAAAATCATATTCTAAAATTTGCTTTCTTCGGATCTGTCCTGCATAATGACTTCCGTTCAGATAGTGACATAGACATACTGATAGAAATTGATAAAAAATATCCTATTGGTTATTTTAGAATGGCTGAAATGGAAATAGAACTCTCAGAAATGACAGGAAGAAAAGTAGACCTTAGAACTCCAAACGAATTAAGCCGATATTTCAAAGACGAAGTTCTTTTTGAAGCCGAGGTACAGTATGAAGAAAGATGACAATGTAAGACTAAAAAACATGCTGGATACAGCGTATAAAGTTATAGAATTTGCGGAAGGATATTCGAGAGATTCTCTAAACACGAATAAGATGTTGACTTCGGCATTGATAAGAGAAATTGGAGTTATTGGCGAAGCGGCAGCTAGAGTATCAACAGAGGAATGACAAACATACGCAAAATGTCATTCCCGTGAAAGACTTACAATGTCAACCCCCTAAAATAAATGCAGGTTGGTTGATGATATGATTAGCTATAGAAGCAAGGTGTTTGCTTTCATCATAAGG
>Ga0315279_10001308_pt1 | contig 42030 bp, 35 predicted proteins | sample YL17G06_20_MG_FD_203694 | JGI IMG/M metagenome (GOLD analysis project Ga0315279, IMG submission 203694) | Sediment microbial communities from Yellowstone Lake, YNP, Wyoming, USA - YL17G06_20 | ecosystem: Environmental > Aquatic > Freshwater > Lake > Sediment | place: USA: Wyoming | collected...
GGCCAGCACCTGCTTCGCCTCGACCTCGGTGAGGACCGTCCGCCCCGATTGCCGGATCCGCTCGACCAGCGCCCCGACGCGTTGCCGCCCCGAGTCGCCATCACTCGGCGGCGGCGGCAAGGCCGGTGTCTCGTACAGTCCCCGCAGCGCGTAGCTGTACTGCCACATCATCGAGAACACGCGCGCGGCGGTATCGGGATACGGGAACGTCGGGATGTTGGCGCGGTTCAGGATCGCGTCGCCTGCCGCCACGATCTCGCCGCCCATCCAGCTGGCCAGCACCGGCTTGTCGCTGTTGGCCGTGCGCTGCTTCAACTGCTCGGCCGTCTGCGTCGAGTCCGTCATCGCCTGCGGCGTCAGCACCACGAGCACGCCGTTCGAGTTCTCATCCTTCAGCGCGATCTCCACCGCCCTGCCGTAGCGCTCGGGCGAGGCGTCGCCGATCACGTCCACCGGGTTGCCGTGGGTCCACTCCGGCGGCAGCACCTCGTTGTAGGCCTTCATCGCTTCGTCTGACACCGCCGCCAGCTCGCCTCCGCCTTGAATCAGCGCGTCGGTTGCCAGCACGCCCGGTCCGCCCGCGTTGGTGACGATGGTGAGCCTCGGGCCCTTCGGGCGCGGCTGCTTGCCGAGGACTTCGGCCATGTAGAAGAGCTCCGCGATCGTATTCACGCGCAGCACGCCCGAGCGCCGGAACGCGGCGTCGAGCACTTCGTCGCTGCCCGTCAGCGCCCCCGTGTGCGAGGCCGCCGCCTTCGCCGCCGCCGCCGTCCGGCCGGCCTTGATGACGATGATCGGCTTGGTCAGCGCCACTTCGCGCGCGGCCGACAGGAACGCGCGCGCGTCGAGGCCGATCGATTCCATGTAGATGACGATGCTCTTCGTGCGCGGGTCGTCGCCCAGATAGTCGATCAGGTCGCCCCAGCCGACGTCGGCCATCGAGCCGACCGACACGAAGTGGCTGAAGCCCACGTTCATCCTGAGGCTCCAGTCGAGCACCGCCGTGCACAACGCGCCGCTCTGGCTGATGAACCCGACCGTGCCCTGCCGCGCGATGGTCGCCGCCGAGGTGGCGTTCAGGCCGGTCGTCGGGCTCATCAGTCCCAGACAGTTCGGACCGATCACGCGCAGGTGGCCGCGCTGCGCCTCCGCCACCATCTGGCGTTCCAGCTCGAGTCCCTCGGGCCCGGTTTCCTTGAAGCCCGCCGAGATGACGATGGCGCTCTTGACGCCGGCATCCACGCACTCGTGAATCACGCCGGGTACGGCCGGCGCCGGCGTGACGATCACCGCCAGATCCACCCCTTCCGGCACATCGGAAATCGACGGATAGGCGCGGATGCCGAAGACGCTCGACCGCCTCGGGTTGATCGGGTGCACCGTGCCACCGAACGGGCTGCTGATCAGGTTCCAGAGAATGCTTCGGCCGACGGTACCGACCTTCTCGGTGGCCTCGATCAGCGCGACGGTCTTCGGGCAGAACAGAGGCTCGAGCGGATGGCCCTCGTAGCGCAACACGTTGCTCGGGGGTTTCTGCGGCTTGCAGGTCGTGTCCATGGCGTCGGCCCAGTTATGAAGGATATGGATGACGCAGCAGGGGAAGGACGCGGCGCGCGGTCGCCAGACGCCACACCGCGATCATACTACGTGTGGCGGAGGTCCCGTCGGCACCGGGCGAGGGGAGCACCCGGCTGGAACAGCTCCGCCGGCGCGGGGCTGCCTGGGGTAGGATGGAGCGTTCGACATGGAGGTCATCGAATGGCGTTTACCGACGCGCTCTTGCCCGAGTTCGATCACGAGATGGGAACGACGCGGAAACTGCTGGAACGAGTCCCCGACCAGCATCTCGGCTGGAAACCGCACGAGCGGTCGATGTCGCTGGCCCGGCTCGCCACGCACATCGCCGAGATCCCGCAGTGGGGCGAGCGGATACTCGGCCACGACGAGGTCAACCTGACCGGCCCCTACCAGCCGCGCGAAGAGCAGTCCCGGGCCGCGATTCTTGCCCTCTTCGACGCCGCCACCGCCCAGACCCGCAAGACGCTCGCGGCCAGGTCGGACGCCGAACTCATGGCGCCCTGGACGCTGAAACGCGACGGGAAGCCGCTGTTCACGATGCCGAAGGTGGCGATGATCCGGTCGATGCTCCTCAACCACCTGATCCACCACCGCGGCCAGTTGAGCGTGTACCTGCGGCTGCACAACGTCCCGCTGCCGGCCATGTACGGGCCGAGCGCGGACGAAGGGGCGATGTAGCGATCGCGCAGGGATCAGGGACGGATGACGGGAAGCAGGGATCGGGGTCGACGACGGCCTCGTCCCCCTGATCCCTGATCCCCGATCCCTACACGATCCCGTCCTTGTCCGGCGCGCTCCCTGCCACCGGCGGATACGGAATCCCCAGCTGCTCGAGATACGTCTTGTACTTCGACGGGTTGAAGTAGTAGGGACGCATCTTCTCGCGGTACTCGTCCATCACCTTCTTCGTGAGCCAGATCGGCGGCTTGTCCTCGGCGCTCACGAACGGGATGTACTTCTCCGTCTTGGTCTGCACGTTCCGGAAGTAGTCCCACGCCTGCTGCACGATCTCCGGCTTCAGCAGCAGATCCAGCATCGTCATCGCCTGCACCTTGGCGGCCGCCGTCACACCCTTGTGCGCGATCGGCGTCGCTTCGGCGATCGCGCTCGACCAGTGGTGCCCCTGCAGCCCGGGCACGTTGGCGGGATAGCGGAGCGTCACCGTGGGCAGGTTCCACGAGACGTCGCCGATGTCGTCGGAGCCTCCGCCCGTGTTCCGCTCGGGCGGCGTCGGCCCGCCCATCTCGCGGACCTCGGAGGCGAGCCCGCGCTCGGGCGCCTTCATCATCTTCTGCAGCATCTTCGCGAACGTCTGGTCGGCCTCGTCCCACTTCGGCAGACCGACGCGCTTGATGTTCGCGTAGACGGTCTCGGCCACCGGCTTGTTGAAGTGCTGCGGCCACGCGGCGCTGAGCAGGCGCCAGCTCACGTCGGTGTCGGTCATCATCGCCGCCGCCTGCGCCATCTTGTTGCCGATCTCCCACAGCTGCTTGATGCGCGGGTAGTCGGTTTCGCGGAAGTAGTACCAGGAACTGGCCACGCCGGGCACGACGTTCGGCTGTGATCCGCCGTTGGTGATGACCATGTGCGAGCGCTGCTGCAGGCGCAGGTGCTCGCGGCGGAAGTTCCAGCCGACGTCCATCAATTCGACGGCGTCGAGCGCCGAGCGCCCCTGCCACGGCGCGCCGGCCGAGTGCGCCGTCACTCCCTTGAACGTGTACTCCACCGACACGAGGCCGTTGCCGCCGCCGGCGCCCCAGCTGACGCCGAAGTCCGACCCGACGTGGTTGAAGAGGCAGACGTCCACGTCCTTGAAGATGCCGTCGCGCACGTACCAGGCCTTGCCCCCGAGCAGTTCCTCGGCGATCCCCGGCCAAATCACGATGGTGCCCTGCAGGTGCTCGCGCTCCATGATCTTCTTGACCGCGATCGCAGCCGTGATGCTGAGCGGGATGCCGGTGTTGTGTCCTTCGCCGTGCCCCGGCGCGCCTTCCACGAACGGTTCGTGCCGCAGGACGGCCGGCTTCTGATTGTTCTCGAGCAGGCTGTCCACGTCCGATCCGATCGCGACCACCGGCTTGCCCGAACCCCATGTCGCCAGCCAGCTGCTCGGCAGGCCAGCCACGCCCTGAACCACCTTGAACCCGTTCTTCGTCAGGATGTCGCTGCAGTACTTCTGCGTCTCGAACTCCTGAAAGCCCGGTTCGCCGAAGCTGAAGAGTTCATCAACCATCTGCTGGGTGAGATCCTTCAGGCTGTCGACCTCTACAGCGGCCTCGCTCTTCAGTTTGTCCAGTCGAGCATCAACCGGGCTGGCCACTGTCGCCTTTGACTTCACCTGTTGCGGCTGTTGCGGAGACGAGGCGGGCAGCACGCTGGCGAAAAAGACGACGAGAACCGCAACGGGAAACAGGCGGGTTCGTGTCATGGCTGACCTCCGGGGGGCCACCGATGGGGCGCGGGTAGTCTAGCTCAGATTGCGAATGACGTCGTCCGAAGTCCGAAGTCCGATGTCCGCCCTTCGGCTCGCTCAGGGCGTGGTGAGCTTGTCGAACCACGAAGTCCGATGTCGGAAGGTCCGACGGATGAGTCGTTGTCGCGCGAGAGGTTCGATTACAATAAGGGGACCCTCATTCGCCCTCCTTTCCGGGATGTCATCATGAACGTACTCGTGCTCAACTGCGGCAGCTCATCGCTCAAGTTCCAGATCATCGAGACCGACGCCGACCGAATTGCCGCCGACAGTGACAGGCAGCTTGCGAAGGGCCTGATCGAGCGGATCGGCAGCGAATCGATCATCTCGTTCCAGGTGGACGACCGGCCCACGCTCAAGCATGCCGCGCCGCTGCGCGATCACAAGGCCGCGCTTGCCCACGTCATCGAGTGGGTGACGGCTCCGGAGACGCAGATTCCCGGGATCGCGGCGCTGTCGGACATCCATGCGATCGGGCATCGCGTGGTGCACGGCGCCGAGCGCTTCACGGGCTCGATCCTCATCGACAAGGACGTGCTCGCCGGCCTGCAGGAATGCGTGGACCTGGCGCCGCTGCACAACCCGGCCAACCTCAAGGGCATCTATGCGGCCACCGACCTGTTCGGGCCGAAGATACCGCAGGTGGCGGTCTTCGACACGGCGTTCCATTCGACGATGCCCGAGACGGCGTACCTCTACGGGATCCCGTACCAGCTGTACCGCCGGTTCAAGATCCGGAAGTACGGGTTCCACGGCACGTCGCACCGCTTCATCGCCTTCCGCTACCGGAAGCTGTCGGGCAAGACGCGCGAGCAGACCAATATCATCACCGTGCACCTGGGCAACGGCTGCTCGGCCTGCGCGATCAAGGGCGGCAAGTCGGTGGACACGTCGATGGGGATGACGCCGCTCGAAGGGCTCATGATGGGCACGCGCAGCGGCGACGTCGACCCGACCGTGATCGAGTTCCTGATGCACAAGGAGGGCACCCACGTCGAAGAGGTGTTCTCGACGCTGAACAAGCGCTCGGGGCTGCTGGGCGTGTCGGGCCTCACCAACGACATGCGCGACCTGCAGGCGGAAGTCGAGGAGCACCAGGACCGGCGGGCCATCCTGGCGATCAACATGTTCTGCTATCGGGTCAAGAAGTACATCGGCGGCTACATCGCGGCGATGAACGGGACCGACGCCATCTGCTTCGCGGGAGGGATCGGCGAGAACTCTCCCGAGATCCGCAAGGGCATCCTGTCGGATCTCGACCGGCTCGGGATCAACCTCGACGACGAGAAGAACGCGCAGGCCGTCAAGGGCAAGGAGATGATCATCAGCGCCGACAAGAGCCGGGTGCTGGTGCACGTCATCCCCACCAACGAGGAGCTGATTCTCGCGCGCGACACCGTGCGCGCGGTCAAGGTGCTGCCATTTCCGGGCTAGTGCTGGGTGCTGGTGCTTGGTGCTGGTGACCACGCGGCTTTCGCTTCACTCTGGTGTCTTTGCGCGCGAGCTGCGCTGAAAAGCGGCACGATCGCCGGGCGTCGGGTGAGTTCTGAGACGTTCGCACGCGGTCAGCACCCAGCACATGGCACGAGCCCGTACTTCACATTCATCAATCACCCATCATCCAGGATTCCCATGGCCGACAACTCCTTCATCACGACCATCCGTACCAACGCCAGCGCCCGCTGCCTGAAGGCGGCGCTGCCCGACGCCGAGGACGTGCGCGTCCTGCACGCGGCCGTCACGCTGCGCGACCAGCGCATCGCCCAACCGGTCCTCGTCGGGCGCGAGGCGGCCATCCGTGCGCTGGCGACCGGCAACCAGGTGGACCTCGCCGGCGTGCAGATCGCCGACCCGCAGGCGAGCCCGTGGCACGGCGAATTCACCGATCTGCTGTTCGACAAGCGCAAGGCGAAGGGTATGACGCACGACCAGGCGGCCGAGGCCGTCAAGACGCCGCTGTACTTCGCCGGGCTGATGCTCGAGACCGGCCGCGTGCAGGTGACGGTCGGCGGCAACGTCTCGTCAACCGGCGACGTGATTCGCGCCGCCATTCACACCGTCGGGGTCGCGCCGGGCATCTCCATCGTCAGCAGCTACTTCATCATGGTGCTCGCGGACGGCCGGCTGTTGTGCTTCGCGGACTGCGCAGTCAACCCGGATCCGAACGAGGAACAGCTGGCAGACATCGCGATCAGCTCGGCGAAGAACTTCCAGGCGGTGACCGGGCTCGAGCCGAAGGTGGCGATGCTGTCGTTTTCGACCAGCGGCAGCGCCTCGCACCCGCACGTCGAGAAGGTGCAGAAGGCGACCGCGCTGGTCAGGCAGCGCGCACCGGAGCTGATGGTGGATGGCGAGATGCAGGCCGACGCCGCGCTGGTGCCCTCGATCGGCGCCCGCAAGTGCAAGGGGTCGCCGGTCGCCGGCAAGGCCAACGTGCTGATCTTCCCGGACCTGGACGCGGGCAACATCGGCTACAAGCTGACCGAGCGCATCGGCGGGGCGGAGGCGGTCGGGCCGATCGTGCAGGGGTTGACCAGGCCCTACTGCGACCTCTCGCGCGGCTGCAGCGCCGCCGACATCGTCAACGTCGTGGCGATCTGCAGCCTGATGGCGGCCGCGGTCTGAAGGCCGGCGGCGACAACCCGGGTATGGCAGCCGGCGATCCGGGTGCACGAGTGCGGCCGCGGGACAGCCGCACGACCGGGCCACGGCGTGAAGGGCAGCGCCGGGTGGCGCGCCTCGTGCACATGAAGGGGCTTGCCGAGAAGGCATGGGTGCGCGGTTTCAGCGTCGTCCGGCTCAACCAGCGCAACTGCGGCGGCACCAAGCACCTGACGCCGGGCCTGCGCAGCGGCGATCACGACGGGTACTGGGCCGAGTGGAAGATCGTCGAGTTCGCGCGGGAGATGACGCGTGCGGAAGCCGTAGAACGCAAGGCGGGCTGGGAGCCCGCGCCGACGAGTCCCGCGGGCTCCACGGGCTGCTAAGCCAGCAGCCGCATCAGCTCTTTCGCGAACTCCGGTCCCTTCCCCGCTTCCTCGTGCTTGAAGTACACGAAGATGTCGCGGTCGCCCGCCTGCTGCTCGCGCAGCCGCTCGGCCCACCCCCGCAGATCGTCGGCCGTGTAGCCCTCATCGCGCAGCCGGAAGTAGCCGAAGTCCGCGGTCATCACGACCGGCGTTGCCAGCTTCTCGCTTTCCGCGACGCAAAGCGCCGCGTTGTGCCGCTGCAGCCGCTCGAACACCTCCGGGACGTGCCAGGACGCGTGCCGGAATTCGAAGGCGGCGCGCACCGTCGAGGGCAGCCAGCTGAGGAACTCGTCGAGCACCGGAAGCGCGAGCTTGAAGGTGGGGGGCATCTGGAACAGCAGCACGCCCAGCTTGTCGTGAAGCGTCGCGGCGGTCGCGAGGAACGTGTCGACCAGCGGGCGGCAGTTCTGGAGCTTGGCGTCGTGCGTGATCCGCCTCGGCGCTTTCAGCGTGAGCTTGAACCGCTCGGGCGTGGCCGCCGCCCACCCGCGCAGCGTCGCGTCGGTGGGCAGCCGGTAGAAGGTGTAGTTGATTTCAACGGTCGGGAACCGCGCGGCATAGAATGGCAGCATCTTCGCGGCCGGCAGGTTCGACGGGTAGAAGTTGCCGCGCCACTCGAGATAGTTGTAGCCGGATGTGCCGATCCAGAACATCGTCCGCCCGAAGAACGCGAACGGGGCGCTCCCGAGTGAGACCGCCCCGTAATACGTGCTACGTGCTGAGTGCTACGTGCTACGTGCTGTGCGACGTACCGCAGTCCGCGCTGTGCCATGTGCTGCGTGCTTCGTGCCAGGAGCCACGGCGGGCCTTGAGCCTTAAGCCTTGAGCCGTCAGCACCGAGCACTCAGCACTAAGCACCGGGCCCCAAGCACCGGGCCCCAAGCACTAAGCCCAAGCCCCAGGCACTAAGCCCCCAGCACCTGGCACTGCCTACCAGCGCGGTTCCCTGTGTCGTCCGCCGCCGAAGTCATGGTTGCCGGCATCCGCGACGCGGCCACCGCCACTGCCGCCCGTGCGCGGCCGGGCTTCGTTGACGACGAGCGCGCGGCCTTCCATCTGGTACTGGTGGAACTGCTCGATCGCCTTCTGCGCCGCTTCGTCAGTCGCCATTTCGACAAAGGCGAACCCGCGGGCGCGGCCCGTCACGTTGTCCTTCATGACCTGGACGTTGTCGACGGCCCCTGCCCGGCTGAACAGCGCAGTGAGCTCCTCTTCGCTGGCCCGATACGGGAGATTCCCGACGTAGAGTCTACGGCCCATCTGACAATGACTCCTGGCGAACTTCGCGCGAACACGCTGATGGCGACAGACCCGCGCGCTCGGAACAGTCGCCCTGGGAACACGACTGGGGGAGGGCTGAACGGTGGGTAGTGACGCGAGCAAACAGAAACCGGCACCTGAACCGTGGAGAGTATACCAGAACTGGTCAATACATGGCTCCGGGCTCCAGGCTCCGGGCTCCCGGCGGCGTAACCCGAGTTACTGCCCACGGCCTGGCCTGGCTGAGGGCCTCCAGCCACGTCTGACGGGTCCAGGGCGGCATCGCATTCCGATACACCGGCACGGGGACAGAAGTCTGGAGTCTGGAGCCTGGAGCCTGGAGCCAGGAGCCTGGAGCCATTCCGAGGTACAGTGAAGCGATCCCAACGCTGGAGGGACCTGTGCGGCACTCTCGGCTGCCCGGCTTCTTTGCCGTCGTTTCGCTTTGTGCCGCAGCCTGCGGGCCGTCGCCCCCAGCCCGCCAATACGAGCTGCGCGGCCAGATCCTCGCGGTGAACCCGGCTGACGGCGTCGTGACGATTCGCCATGGCGACATCCCGGGCTTCATGCCCGCGATGACGATGTCGTTCAAGGTGAAGGACAAGCGCCTGCTGGAAGGCCGCGCGCGGGGCGACCTGGTCAAGGGGACGCTGGTCGTCACCGACACCGACGCGTACCTGGTCCATCTGGACCTCACGGGACACGCGGACGTCGTCCAGGCGGGGGCGCGCCCGGCGAGCGTCGCCGAGATCCTGCAACCTGGCGCGATGGTGCCGGACGTGCGCCTGGTCGACGCGAGCGGCCGGCCGTTCCAGTTCTCGAGCCTGCGCGGCTCGGCGGTCGCGTTGACCTTCATCTACACGCGGTGTCCGCTGCCCCAGTTCTGCCCGCTGATGGACCGCCAGTTCGCCACCCTGCTCGGTCGCATCCGCGACGACCCGAACCTGCGCGGGTCGGTTCGAATGCTGTCAATCTCGTTCGATCCGGAGTACGATATTCTCGCTGTTCTGGGCGCCCACCAGCGTCGCGTGGGCGCCGACGGGATCATCTGGAGGTTCGCCACCGCCGATCGCGAGGCGGTCGACGCGTTCGCCGCCCGCTTCGGCATGGTGGTCGTACGTGACGACCCCGGCGGCATCACGCACAACCTTCGCACGGCGATCGTCGATCGGCAGGGCCGGTTGGTGAAGATCTACAACGGCAGCGAGTGGACCGCCGGCGACCTGGCGGCCGATCTCGCCAAGACAGCGGGCACATGACGAGCCGTGGCGCCGGGGTGCAACGGCCGAACGGAGAAGCAAAGAGCAGAGAAGCCGAGAGCCAAGAGACCCTGGCAGCGCCCGTCCGACACCTGATCCTCCTTCATCATTCAACCGTCCGTCCAGGTCTTCAGTTCCCGCTTTTCTCCTCGATGTTCGCCGTTCGGGCTGCACCTGCGCTCACGCTCGCCAGTGGGAAACGGGTTCCGCACGCGCTCGGGGTGCCCTGAGCTTGTCGAACGGCAGGGGCCCCCGCCATTCAAAAAACGAGAGAAGCGCATGACCGACATGGTGTTGCTTGGCGATGAAGCCGTCGCGCTCGGCGCCGTGCACGCCGGGCTGACGGCGTCTTACGCCTACCCCGGTACTCCGTCGACGGAGATCACGGAGTACCTGTTGAGGTACGTGGCAAAACACGGCAAGCCAAAGGCGGCCTGGTGCACCAACGAGAAGACCGCCTACGAAGAGGCGCTGGGGGTGTCGCTGGTCGGCCGCCGCGCGCTGGTCTCGATGAAGCACGTCGGCCTGAACGTGGCGTCGGACCCCTTCATGAACTCTGCCCTGCTCGCCATCAACGGCGGCCTCGTGGTCGTCGTCGCGGACGACCCGGGGATGCACAGCTCGCAGAACGAGCAGGACAGCCGCTACTACGCGGATTTTGCCCACGTGATCTGCCTCGAACCGGCCAGCCAGCAGGAAGCGTACGAGATGACGCGCGAGGCGTTCGACCTCTCCGAGCGCCACCACATCCCGGTGCTGGTGCGGCTGGTGACACGGCTCGCGCACAGCCGCGCGATCGTCCGCGTGGGCGAACCGCGCGAGGAGAACGCGCTGCACAAGGCCGCGGACTGGACGGGCTGGACGCTGCTGCCGGGCAACGCGCGCCGGCAGTGGCACTCGCTGCTCGAGCGCCAGAAGGACTTCCAGGCGTACGCCGAAGGGTCGCCGCACAATACGCTGGCGCTGACCGGACGCCACGACCTGGGCATCATCACGACGGGTCTTGCCCGGAACTACTACGCCGAGAACCTCGAAGACGTCGGAGACGCTCCGTCTCATCTGCACATCGGCGCCTACCCGATTCCCGTCCGCAAGATCCGCGAGCTGGTCTCGCACGTCGAGAAGGTGCTCGTCCTCGAGGAGGGGTATCCACTGGTCGAGCGGCTTCTTCGCGGCATCATCCCGCCGGCCGTCGCGATTGCGGGCAGGGAATCGGGCGAGGTGCCCGAGGACGGCGAGCTGACGCCCGACCTCGTGCGGCGCGCGCTCTCGCTGCCCGTCCGCGCGGGCGTGGAACTTCCAGGTGTGACGCTCCCCAACCGGCCGCCGCAGCTGTGCGACGGCTGCCCGCACGCCGACACACTGAAGGCGCTGCAGGCCGCGCTGAAGACCTGCAACGTCTCGCTGGTCACCTCCGACATCGGCTGCTACACGCTGGGCGCGCTGCCGCCGTACTCGGCCGTCGAATCCTGCGTCTGCATGGGCGCCTCGGTCGGCATGGCCAAGGGCGCCGCCGAGGCCGGCTTCCGCCCGGTCGTTGGCGTCATCGGCGACAGCACGTTCCTGCACTCGGGCCTCACGCCCCTGATTGACGCCATCGTCGCGAACACCGACATGACGCTCGTGATCGTCGACAACCTGGCCATTGCCATGACCGGCGGCCAGCCGACGATGCTGCCCTCGTCTTCATTGAAACCACTGGTGCTCGGGCTGGGAGTGAACCCCGACCACTTCCACGTGATCAAGGCGCATCACCTGCAGGCGGCGGCCAACGCCGCCATCATCCGGAAGGAGCTCGAGTACCGCGGGCTGTCGGTCATCATCGCGGTGCGCGAGTGCATCGAAACGGCAAAGACGAAGAAGAAACTGGCGGCCAGCGCGCAGGAGGCCACGCCGTGAAATACGACATCATCCTGGCCGGCGTCGGCGGGCAGGGCGTGCTGTCCGTGTCGGCGATCATCGCGTCGAGCGCGATGAAGGAAGGCCTGCACGTGAAGCAGTCCGAGGTGCACGGGATGTCGCAGCGCGGCGGCGCCGTGCTGGCGAACCTGCGCCTGTCGGACCGGCCGATCGCCAGCGACCTGATCCCGCTCGGCAGCGCGTCGATGATTCTCAGCATGGAGCCGCTCGAGAGCCTGCGCTACCTGCGGTTCCTCGACCCGGCCGGCACGATCATCACGGCCAGCGATCCGATGGTGAACATCCCCGACTATCCGCCGCTCGACGGCCTGCTGGCCTCGATTCAAACGCTCCCCAACGCGGTGCTGATCGATGCCGAGCGGCTGGCGCGCGAGGCCGGCTCGGTGCGGGCCACCAACATGGTGATGGTCGGCGCCGCCTCGCACCACGTGCCCGTGCAGGTGGAGACGATCGAGCACTTCATCGAGAGCCTGTTCGCGCGCAAGGGCGAACGGGTGGTGGCGACCAACCTCAAGGCGTTCCTGTCGGGACGGGAGGCGGCGGCGGCATGGGTGTGACGATCGACTGGACACGCATCGACGCGGTGTTCGAGGCGGCGCGCGGCCGCGGCGCGAACGTGCTGCTCGAAACCGAGGGCAACGAGATGCTCGAGGCCCTCGGTTTCACGCTCCCGCGCAGCGTGTTCGTGCGCAGCTCGCAGAATCTGGTGGCCGCGCCCGCCACTTCGGACGGCGCCGCAGGCGACCGAACACCGGTAGGGCAAGGCGGGCGGGGTCCCCAACGCGGCAGCCGCGTTGGGGTGCCCTTCAGCCTTGCCGGGAAACTGCCCGGCGACCGCGTCGTCGTCAAGGTCGTCTCGCCCGAGATCCTCCACAAGAGCGACGTCGGCGGCGTCAAGGTCGTGCCGAACGAGTCGCAGGCGATCGAGGCGGCCATCCGCGACATGGAGGAGCAATTCGCGGGGCAGGAGGTCGTCGGGTACACCGTCAACGAGTTCGTCGCCTACGACCGCGCGCTCGGCCACGAGCTGCTGCTCGGGCTGCGGTGGACCGAAGACTTCGGCCCGGTCGTCACCTTCGGCCCGGGTGGAATCTACACCGAGTTCCTGGCGGCGAATTTCAAGGTCGGCCGCGACGTTGCGATTTTCTCGCCGGAAGTCGAAGACGAGGCCCGCATCGAGGAGGCGATCGACCGCGTGGCGGTGATGAGCCTGGTGACGGGCCGCCTGCGCGGGCAGCCCGCGAAGATCCAGGCCAGCGCGGTCGTGCCCGCGATCTCGCGCTTCATGGCGCTGGCGCGCCGGTACATGGCTGATCATGCCACCGGGCTAAAGCCCGGCGGTCCCACAATTGCGGAGTGGCCCGGCGGTCCTACAATCGCGGAGCGGCCCGGCGGTCCCACAATTGCGGAGTGGCCCGGCGGTCCCATGATCGCCGAGTGCGAGATCAACCCGCTGGTCGTGACGTCGCACGGCCTGGTGGCGCTCGACATCCTGGTGAAGCTGGCGCCGCAGGCCGACTCTCCCGGGCTGAAGCCCGGAAGCTACGTCGTAGGTTCCGGCCTTCAGGCCGGGACGGGCCCCCGCCCCGTCGACAAATTGAAACACCTCCTCGAGCCCTCGTCTGCCGCGATCATCGGCGTCTCCGAGAAACTGAATCCCGGCCACATCATCCTCAACAACCTGATTCGCGAGGGCTTCGATCGCGCGCGCATCAGCGTGATCAAACCCGGCAGCGACACGATCGAAGGCTGCCGCTGCTACCCCGACGTGGCGTCGCTGCCCGAGCGCGTCGACGTGCTGGTGCTCGCCGTCTCGGCGGCGCAGGCGCCCGATGTCGTTGCCGACGTCATCGAGCAGCGCAAGGCCGAGTCGCTGATCGTCATTCCCGGAGGTCTCGAGGAAAAGAAAGGGACGGAGCACCTGACCTCGCGCATGCACGAGGCGCTGGCCCGCGCGCGCGAGAGCGAGTGGCGCGGGCCGCTCATCAACGGCGGCAACTGCCTCGGCATCCGATCACTGCCCGGGCGCTACGACACGATGTTCATCCCCGAGCACAAGATGCCGGTGCCCGGCGGCCCCGTGTCGCCCGTCGCGTTCATCTCGCAGAGCGGCGCGTTCGCGGTCTCGCGCATGAGCAAGCTGCCGCTCAACCCGAAGTACGCGATCACGCTCGGCAACCAGATGGACCTGACGATCGGCGATTACCTCACGTACCTGAAGGACGACCGCGACATCCGCGTGTTCGCGGTCTACGTCGAAGGGTTCGCGCCGCTGGACGGCGGGCAGTTCCTGAAAGCGGCGGACGAGATCGTCTCCAGCGGCCGCACCGTCATCCTGTACCGCGCGGGGCGCACGGCGGCCGGCGCGCAGGCCTCGGCCAGCCACACGGCCTCGATTGCGGGCGACTACGCGGTGACGCGCGCGCTGGCGCAATCGGCGGGCGTCGTGGTGGCCGAGACGCTGCAGGATTACGAGGACCTGATCAAGCTGTTCGCGTGGCTCGGCGACAAGGCGGTGGGCGGCTGGCGGCTGGGCGCGATCTCGAACGCCGGCTTCGAGTGCGTGGCGATTGCCGACAACCTGGGCCGGTTCGATCTGCCGACCTTCGACGACATGACGACGGCCCGCCTCGAGTCGATCTTCAAGAGTGCGCGCATCGACTCGGTGGTCGACGTGCACAACCCGCTCGACTTGACGCCGATGGCCGGCGACGCGGCCTACGAGGACGTCGTCCGCGCGGTCCTGTACGCCTCGTCTATCGACGTCGCCATCGTCGGCTGCGTGCCGCTGACGCCGGCGATGAACACGCTGCCACCCGGGGCCGCTCACCGCGAAGATCTCGGCAAAGACGATTCGTTCGCGAACCGGATGATTCGCCTGAGGCACGCGACGATCAAGCCGTGGGTTGCGGTCGTAGACGCGGGCAAGGTGTACGATCCGCTGGTCGCGATGCTCGAGGCGCACCAGGTGCCGACCTTCCGCGAGGCGGATCGCGCGCTGCGCCTGTTCAACGTGTTCTGCGCGGCGCAGATCACGAAGACCGCTGCGACGAACTAGGTGGGCCACTCCCGCTTCGCGACGGCGCGACCCGAGCGGGCTCGCGGGTGGCACCGGCCGGGCGCCCGCGGGCGCGCAGGACCGTACCCTGGCACCTCGCAGGAGAGGTCCGAGCACCCGTGGGCTGGCCGGTGACAGGACCCGCGGGGCGCCCGATCCTCGCGCCGACGGCGCGCGACGAGCGCCGGGCGAGTCGAAGGGAAGCCTTGCCCTGCCGATGTTCCGGGCGAAGATCCCGTTGACGTCTTGACGCGGCCACCTCAACCGGAACATCCTCTCACGGCTCGAGAAGGCCTTAGCCTTTGGGCCTTCGGCCTTGGGACCGACGACTAACGACCCGCCTCTGCTCGCCCGCGTTGCGCGCGAGCTACGGCGTGGCCTCGTCGTAGCTGGCCCGCGCCGTTGCACCGGCCAGCGAGGGCGGACCAACGACGATTGCAGCCCCCGGGGAGGATTCGGATGCGCAGGTTACGGCTTCGCCCGCTGCTTCTGCTCGTGCTCGTCACCGCCCTGGCGGCGAGCCTCCAGGCGCAGGGGAAGATCACCACGCCGAAAGAGCACCTCGGGTTCAACGCGGGCGACGACTACACGCTCGCCAACTACACCCAGCTGGTGGCCTACTGGAACAAGCTGGCGCAGGAATCGCCCCGGATGAAGGTGGTCGACATCGGCAAGACCGCCGAGGGGCGCACGATGATCATGGCGATCATCACCTCGCCCGAGAACCACAAGAAGCTCGCGCGCTACAAGGAGATCTCGCAGAAGCTCGCGCTCGCCGAAGGCCTCACCGACGACCAGGCGCGCGCGCTGGCGAACGAAGGCAAGGCCGTGGTCTGGATCGACGGCGGCCTGCACGCCACCGAGTGCATCAATGCGCAGGGCCTCCTCCGCATGGCCTACGAGATGGTCAGCCGCAATGACCCGGAGACCACCCGGATCCTCGACAACGTGATCCTGCTCCTCACGCCGGTCAACCCCGACGGCATGGAGCTCGTGTCGAACTGGTACATGAAGGAGACGGATCCGAAGAAGCGCACCATGGGCGGCCTGCCGCGGCTGTACCACAAGTACGTCGGCCACGACAACAACCGCGACTCGTTCGCGATCAACCAGCCGGAGACCGAGGCGATCAGCCGCCAGATGTTCATCGAGTGGATCCCGCAGATCATGTACAACCAGCACCAGAGCGGGCCCGCCGGCACGGTGCTCTTCGCCCCGCCCTTCCGCGATCCCTTCAACTACAACCAGGATCCGCTGGTGCCGATGGGGATCGAGCTCGTCGCGGCGAACATGCACAACCGCTTCATCGCCGAGAACAAGCCCGGCGCCGTCCTGCGCAACGCGGCGGGGTTCTCCACCTGGTTCAACGGCGGCGTGCGCACCGCGGCCGGCTTCCACAACCAGATCGGCATCCTGACGGAAATCGTCGGCAACCCGACGCCGATGAGCATCCCGCTCATCCCGACGCAGCTGCTGCCCGACACCAGCCACCCGCTGCCGATCGGACCGAAGGCCGAGTGGCACCAGAGCCAGTCGATCGACTACATCATGACGGCCAACCACGCGATCCTCGACATCGCGGCGCGCATGCGCGAGCAGTTCCTCTTCAACATCTACCGGATGGGCCGGAACGCGATCGAGAAAGGCAGCAAGGATAGCTGGACGCTCACGCCCAAGCGGCTCGCGGCCATGCAGGCGACGATCGCCAAGGACCTGCCCCGCCCGCAGTCGGCCGGCGGCGCGGCCGGCGACGACAGCTACTTCGGCTTCACGCAGCCGATCCCCGCGAAGTACTACGACATGCTGCGCAAGACGGAAGACCGCGATCCGCGCGGCTACATCATCCCGTCCAGCCAGCCGGATTTCCTCACCGCGACGCGGTTCGTCAACTCGCTCATCAAGGCCGGCATCCAGGTTCACCGCGCGACGGCAGCCTTCACGGTGAACGGCAGGAGCTATCCCGCCGGCTCCTTCGTCGTCAAGACCGCCCAGGCGTTCCGCCCGCACCTGGTGGACATGTTCGAGCCGCAGGACCACCCGAACGACATTCCGTACCCCGGCGGACCGCCAAACCGGCCGTACGACATCACCGGCTGGACGCTCGCGTTCCAGATGGGCGTGCAGGTCGATCGCGTGCTCGACGGCTTCGACGGCCCATTCGAGAAGCTGCCGATGCAGCCACTCACGATCGCCGGCGGCAAGGTGACGGCCGCCAGGACGGTCGCCGGCTACCTGCTCAGCCACCAGCTGAATGACGCGTTCACGGCCACCAACAAGCTGCTGGCAGCGAAGGAAGACGTCTTCTGGCTGAAGGCGCCGTTCGCCGCCGGCGGCACGACGTGGCCCGCCGGCACGATCTACGTTCCCGCGAAGCCAACGACCAGGGCGGCGGTCGAGAAGATCGCCAGCCAGACCGGCGTGAGCTTCGAGGCGACGGCAGTGAAGCCGACGGGTGACGCGCTGAAGCTGAAGCCGATGCGCGTGGCGCTGTGGGACCAGTACGGCGGGTCCATGCCGTCCGGGTGGATCCGGTGGATGCTCGAGCAACCGTTCCCGACGACGTTCGAGGTCGTCTACCCGCCCGCGCTCGATGCCGGCAACCTCAACGCGAAGTACGACGTGATCATCTTCCCGGCCGGCGCGATTCCCGAGAGCGACCGCCAGGGCAGGCGCGGAGGCGGTGGCGGCGGCGCGGTGGCGCCGAACATTCCGGCTGAATTCCAGTCGATGGTGGGCAGCACGACGGTCGCGAAGACGGTGCCGCCGCTGCGCACGTTCATCGAAAACGGCGGCACGGTGGTCGCGATTGGTAGTTCCACGTCGATCGCCGCGCACCTCGGCCTGCCCGTCACCGACGGCCTGGTCGAACAGCTGGCTGACGGCACCACCAGGAGACTGTCATCCGACAAGTTCTTCGTGCCCGGCTCGCTGCTGCTCGCCACCGTTGACACCAGCAACCCGCTCGCCTACGGCATGTCCGATCCCGTGGACGTGTTCTTCCAGAACAGCCCGACGTTCAGGCTGCTGCCCGAGGCGCCGCTCAAGGGCGTCAGGCCGGTGGCGTGGTTCCCGACCGCGGAGCCGCTGCACAGCGGCTGGGCATGGGGACAGGGCTACCTGAAGGGCACCGTGATCGCGGCGGAAGCAACCGTGGGCAAAGGGAAGGTCTTCCTGTTCGGACCGGAGATCACGTTCCGCGCGCAACCCCACGCGACGTTCAAGTTTCTCTTCAACGGGATTTATTACGGCGGCGCGACGCCGGTGAACCTGGGCGCGCCGGCAAGACGCACCACGAACTAGCGGGCGCGCGTCGTCCGGAGTCCGGAGTCCGAAGTCCGAAGTCGAACACGGACATCGGACATCGGACCTCGGACATCGGACGACGTCAGCCTCCCACCCGCCTCGGGCACGGCGGCACGGCCAGCTCGCCCATCGTGGCCGGCTCGAAGCCGCAGCTCTCCAGGCAGTCGGCCGGATCGCAGCAGGTGTGACAGACGCGCTTGAACGCGCCGAATCCTTCCAGCCTCACGCGCGGCGCCAGAAAGTCCGGCTTGACCGGCTCTTCCCGGAGCAGGTCGGTGCTCAGGTACTTCTTGTTGTCGTCCGGGAACACCGTGACGACGACGGCCTCGGGGCCCATCGCGTTCTGCACCTTCAGCGCTGCAACCAGGTTGGCGCCCGACGAGATGCCCACGCCGATTCCGAGCTCGCGCGCCAGTTTCTGGGCCATGACGATCGCATCCCCGTCGTCGACGGCCACGACGGGATCGAGCGCGGAGAGGTCGACGATCGGCGGGATGAACTCGTCGGAGATCCCCTGGATCCGGTGCTTGCCCACCTTGTGCCCGGTCGAAAGCGTCGGCGAGTTGGAGGGCTCGACAGGGTGAAGCCTGACGGCCGGGTGCACCCGGCGCAGGTACTGCCCCGTCCCCATGACCGTGCCGCCGGTGCCGACGCCGGCGACGAACGCGGCCGGTTTGAGGGCCCGGAAGCGCAGCTGCCACCAGATCTCCGGCCCGGTCGTGGTCGCGTGTGCCTCGATGTTGTCGGCGTTGGAGAACTGCCGCGGCAGGAAGGCGCCGTCGATCCCGCGGGCGTACTCTTCGGCCATCCGGATGCTGCCGACGAACCCGCCTGCCTCCTTCGTCACCAGGTGGATCTCGGCGCCGAGGCTGCGCAGCAGGTCGATGCGCTCGCGGCTCATCCAGTCGGGCATGAAGATGGCGACCGGGTGGCCCAGCGCTCGGCCGACGCCGGCGAACGAGATGCCGGTGTTGCCGCTGGTGGCTTCGACGATCACCGCGCCGGGCCGCAGCACGCCGCGCGCGTACGCCTGCCGCACGATGTGCAGCGCCATGCGGTCCTTGATGCTGCCCGTCATGTTCGGGTTCTCGGCCTTCGCGTACAGCACGCGCGGCTCGCCGTCGAAGGAAAGATCGATCGCGAGCAGTGGCGTGTTGCCGACCAGGTACCCGAGTTGAGCGATCCGGCGACGAATCTCCATGGCAACAGTCCTGTCGGGGGATGAGAGAGGCGAACGCCCACCACCGGGGCGCGTATGCGGGGGTGTGCCGGCCGCCTATCATACCGGAAGAGATGCGGATGCCGATCACCGCCGCGGGCGACCGCCTGCCCGCCGTATCAGATTCGGCGCCGTATTGCGGGGGAGCTGGGGGGCTGGGGAGCTGCCAGCCCTACCCGCCTCACCAGCCCTACCCGCCCCACGTGCCCTACCCTGGCGAAATCAGACCCGGTCTGATTTGCAGTTTCTGCCCTGCTCGGAGGTCAGCGGAGCGTCCCCCGCAAGAGACAGCCGAGCTAGCTGCCGGCGGCGAACCGATCTTTTCCGCCGTCGATCGGGCGTAAATGCGCCCAAAACAGGGACTTCCCGGCCGCAGCGGTCCGCCGTCGCGCTGGAACCCTTCTTGCGCCACCACCTGGCGACGGAGACCTCACATGCTGCCACTCATTCGCCGCCGTCACGCGCTACTAGCCGTCGTTGTCCTGCTCGCCGCCGCCGGCTTCGCCTTGGCCGGCGACCCTGATACGGCACCCGCACCCGGAGCGCAGGGCGACCCGCCCAACCGCGTCGCGCGGTTGAACTACATCAGCGGCCAGGTGTCCTTCCGCCCGGCAAGCCTCGACGACTGGGGCGTCGCCACGCTCAACTACCCGCTCACCACGGGCGATCACCTCTGGACGGAGCGGGAGGCGAGCGCCGAACTCCACGTCGGCTCGTCGGTCGTCCGCCTGGCGCCCGAGACGGCGTTCGCGTTTCTCAACCTCGATGACAACGTGGTGCAGGCGAGGGTGGCCGAAGGGACGATCGACGTACGGGTGCGCGAGATCCTCGGTGGCGAAGGCTACGAGGTGGACACGCCGAACGTGGCGATTTCGATTCTCGCCCCGGGCACCTACCGCATCGACGTCGATCCGGAAGGCGACCGCACGCGCGTGACGGTGCGCGCGGGCGAGGTGGAAGTGAGCGGCAACGGGCGCACCTTCTCCGTCTACCCGGGGCAGATGGCCGAGATCATCGGGATCGATGACATCACCTACGATCTCGGTCGCGCGCCATCACCGGACAGGTGGGAGCTGTGGTGCCGGGACCGCGATCGCCGCGAGGACAACCGCGTCGCGCTCAACTACGTGTCGCGCGACATGATCGGCTACGAGGACCTGGACGACTACGGCACCTGGAGCTACGTGCCCGAATACGGCTACGCCTGGCAGCCCACCGTGGTGGCCGTGGACTGGGCGCCTTATCGCTACGGGCACTGGGCGTTTGTGCGGCCGTGGGGCTGGACGTGGATCGACAACGCGCGCTGGGGATTCGCGCCGTTCCACTACGGGCGCTGGGCCTGCTACCGCAGTCGCTGGATCTGGGTGCCGGGCCACCGGATGATGCGGCCGGTCTGGGCGCCGGCGCTCGTGGCCTTCGTCGGCGGCCGCAACTGGAACTTCGCGTTCGGGTTCGGCGTACGCCCGGCGGTCGGCTGGTTCCCGCTGGCCCCCGGCGAACTCTACTGCCCGTCCTACCGCGCGAGCCGTGTCTACCTGCGAAACCTCAACGTGATGAACGTGAACGTCACCAACATCAACGTGACGGCGATCAACGTCGCGGGGCTGCGGTACGCGAACCGGGGCGTGCCGGGTGCGATGACCGCGGTGCCGCGCGACATCTTCGTCGGGTCGCAATCGGTCCAGCGGGTCGGCGTGGCGGTTCCCCGCTACGCAGCGGAACAGACGCCCATCGCCGGACACGCGGCCGAGGTGGCGCCGGACGCCACCAGCGTGCTCGGCCACGTGCCTGCCGCTGCCGCCCGACCGCCCGCCTCGGTTATGCAGCGAGCCGTCGTCGCGCGCACCGAACCGCCGGCGGCGGGGACGCGCAACGCGCCCGTGACCACGCTCTCGCAGAGGTCGCGCCGCGCGGCGGCACAGCCGGACACGCCGCAGGTGGTCTCGCCCGGGCTTGCCGGCACCGACAGCCGCGGCGGCATCACCGCGCGGCCGCGACCGGACGAAAACAGCGCAGGCGTGGACGCGCCCGCGGCACGTCCCCGCGACGAGGGTAGCGCAGCCAGCGACTGGCGACGCAGCCGGAGCGATGCGGGCAACGATCGTCCGCCCGCCAGCCGCACGGACATCTACGTCGCGCCACGCACCGAGCAATCCCAGCCGGACCGCGCCGCCGCGCCAGCCGTGCGGTCCCGCAGTTCCGAACCGTCGGGCGGGTGGCGGCCGGCGCCCGGCACTGCTGACACGCCGACGCCGCGGGTGCAACAGAACGAACGGGCGATCGAGAACACGCCCGCGCCGAGCTCCGAACGCGCGACGCCGCGCACCGAGCGGCCGGCACCGAGCTCCGAGCGGTCTGCGCCGCGCGACGAGCGACCAGCACCGAGCTCCGAGCGGTCTGCGCCGCGCGACGAGCGGCCGGCACCGAGCTCCGAGCGGTCTGCGCCGCGCGACGAGCGACCAGCACCGAGCTCCGAGCGGTCTGCGCCGCGCGACGAGCGGCCGGCACCGAGCTCCGAGCGGTCTGCGCCGCGCGACGAGCGGCCGGCACCGAGCTCCGAGCGGTCTGCGCCGCGCGACGAGCGGCCGGCACCGTCCGGCGGGATCCGCGAGGCGCCCGCGTCCGACCATTCCGCGCGCCCGCGCACCGATGACCGGCCGGCCGCGCCGGCACGGGCCGATCGGCCCGCGGCACCGGCGACATCGCCCGCACTCTCTGCGAAGCCGGCCGACCGCGCCCCGGAGCGGCCGCAACCCCAGGCGTCGGGCGGCCGCGGCGGCCAGTCGGAGGGCACTGCGCGGCCTCGCGGCGGACGGGGTGGGGACAAGTAAGTCCGGAGTCCGATGTCCGAAGTCGGATGCCCGGTGTTCCAAAGTCCGAAAGTCCGCGGTCGGTTGGTATACTGACCCCGGACTTTCGGACTTCTTGACGTCGGACTTCGGACTCTCGGACTTCGGACGACGTTTTCGCAGATGCCCGTTCCGCTTCTTTCCGCCCTCACTGCCCGCGAGCGCCGCCTGATCGAACGTCTCCGCACGCCGCTGCAAGTGCAGCGCTTCCTGAACGCGCTGCCGTACAACACCGAGCCGCCTCCCGGCGGCCCCACCCTGCGCAGCTTTCGCAGCGTCGTCCGCACCGGCAGCGCGCATTGCCTCGAGGCGGCGCTTTCGGCGGCCGTCATCCTCGAGCAGCACGGCTATCCGCCGCTCGTGCTCAGCTTCGAGTCGATCGACGAGCTCGATCACGTGCTCTTCGTCTACCGCGCCGGCGGGCGCTGGGGCTCGGTGGCGCGCTCCCGCGACCCGGGGCTGCACGGCCGCAGGCCGGTCTTCGCCCGCCCGCGCGACCTGGCGCTCAGCTACGTGGACCCGTACATCGATTTCACTGGCCGCATCACGGCTTACGCGGTCGTCGATCTGCGCCTGCTCGGCGACTACGACTGGCGACTGGCGAACACGAACGTGTGGAAGGTGGAGCGCTTCCTGCTCGAGTACCCTCACCGTCCGATCCGGAGCTCCGATCGGCGCATCGATCGCCTGCGCGCGTGGTATCGCGCGTTCAGGGCCGAGCACGGCCGGAAGCCCACCGACTACCGGGGACGGGAGAAGTGGACGGAGTTGCCGGGGGAGTTCATTGGGCCCTGAGCCTTTTTGTCAATCCAAGTCGAAATCTCTCTTGGGCGGCGGGCCGACGGGTTCGTCGCGTGCCTGGCGCAACGCCTCCTCGAACCGCTTCGACAACGCATCGCCGCGCGTCTTCTCCGCCTCGACCGACTGCCGGAAGGCCGCTTCGCGCTTCGCGGCTTCCTCGGCGAGAATCTTCTGCGCCGCGTCGAGATCCGGCATTCCGCCTTCCCGCTCCGGCTCGACGTGCGAGAGCACCCGCTTGAGGTTCGCGTCGATCACGAGCGTGGCGCCGCAGCACGGGCATTCGACCGGGAACTCGGACTCGAGCTTCGCCATCATCGCCTCCGTACTTTCCCCCACGTGAGTCGAACGTCCTGGCCGTCACTGGCACGGGCGGTCACGAGTACGCCGAACACGGCCTGGCGATGACGGTCGAACCGCTGCCCGTACGCCGCCACCAGGCCGTCCAGCGGCACGCTCAGGACCTGATCGGGTTGAAGCGTCGGCGCGACGCCACGGAAGTGATCGTTCACCCAGACCTCGATGCCCGACCACGCCGCCTTCGTCTGGTTCTGGACGAGGACATCCGTTTCGCGAACCTGAATGGCGGGCGGCAGCTCGTGCGCGCATGCCGCCACACCCGCCCACACGACGACCGGGAGGATCGCCTTCACGAGGCCCCGACCGCACCACAGGCCGCTCATCGCCGATACGATACCACGGGCACCGGAACCGCCAACCGCGAACTACCAACAGCGAACTGCCAACAGCGAACCACCGATTCCAGACGAAAAAAGGGTCGGGAGGTTCGACCTCCGGACCCTTTGGTTGCGACACTTGACAGCCACCGGTCTGAAGACCGGCGGTCCCACGGGGGCTCACTCAATCGGTCTGAAGACCGGCGGTCCCACGGGGGCTCACTCAATCGGTCTGAAGACCGGCGATCCCACGGGGGCGAGGCTCACTCGGTCGGTCTGAACACCCTCGGTCCTACCGCGGCTACCCCTCTTCCTCGTATTCCCCTTCCTCGGGCGGTCCGAGGCGCGTCGACGGCCGCAGGGCCTCGCGATAGTCGAACAGCGGCATGTTCTTGACGTGAAGCGACATCACGCAGCCGGGCGCCTTCTCTGCGACGACGACCGTGACGGGACTTCCTTCGACGCCTTCTCGGAACGTGATCCGGCAGCCACAGGCGAGTCGCGCGTGCGTGAACCCCTTCAACATGACTCAGATCCTCGACCCGCGGCACGGACGGGTTTGACACCCCGGAGGGCCCGGCGCGGGAACCACGCTGAGCACCCCGACCGTGCGACAGGCTCTGGGGGGATCATACCACTACAGCAAACTCTTGATCTCGCGTTCGACCTGCTCGAGGTCCACCATCGCGAGGTGCCGGTCGCAGATGGTCCCATTGCGCGCGATCAGCACGGTGACCGGGATTGCCACCGCGGCGCCGTAGGTCTCCATCAGGTCGTCGTGGTCCTGGCCCACGAGCAACGGGTAGTTGATCTTGAACCGGCGCGCGAACGGCTGCAACTCCTCGCGGCTGTCGCTCACCGACACGCCGAGGATCTCCAGTCCCTGCTTCTTGTACTTCGCCTGCAGATCCACGAAGCCCGGGATCTCCGCCAGGCACGGGGCGCACCAGGTGGCCCAGAAGTTCAGCAGCACCACCTTGCCCCGATAGTCGGCCAGCTTCACGTCGCGCCCGTACATGTCCTTCAGCGTGAAGTCCAGATTCGCCGGCCGCGCCTTCACCGGGCATCCCGCCGCCGGCGTCGCGCCCGCCGTCGCCGCGTCCGGGTCGCCGGCCGACCGCATGGACAGGGCGGCCACGGCGGTCATCGCGAGCGCGAGGCCGACAGCCAGCAGCATCCATCGAATCTTCATGCTCAGTTCCCGAGGCCGGCTTCCCGGCTCCCGGCTCCGGATTGCTCCACGATGCCCCTGATGTAGGCCGCCACCTGCGCCACCGCGACGCGCGGCTCGCGCGCCAGGACCACGTAGGTGGTGGCGCCCTGTGACCAGACTATCGCTTCGTGACCGATGACCGCAAGCTGCTCGTCTTCGCGCGCGGTGCCCGGCACGACGAATAGCGACAGCGGGTGCCCGGCGTGGCGATAGAGGATGTGCGCGACGCGGCCGTCGGTCGAGAAGCACCGCCGTCCGCCCACCAGGCGCAGGCCGAGCGCGGCCGAGGAGGCGGGCACCACGATCGTCCACCCGTTGGCCGCCTTCAGGCGCCCGGCGATGGTCGCCTGGTCGCCCGGGCCGGACGTGTTCTCGAAGAGCGCGAAGCACTTCAGATGGTCGAGCGCCAGTTCGGCGGCGAGCACCTTCGAGCCGCGGCCGGCCGCGAAGAACACGCCCGCGGCGATCGTGACGACGAGCGCCGCGGCGGCCCACATCGGCATGGTGCGCACAATCGGCCAGAAGAACGGGCGCGCGGCCGGCGGCGGCAGGCACCGTGCGCGCAACGCCGCCGGGGCCTCCACCCGAAACGCGGCGGCGCGCTCGCGCAGGATGCGCCGGGCGGCGTCCTCGTCTGCTGCGCGGGTGCGGCATGACGCGCAGTTGCGCAGGTGCTCGCTCACCACCGCGCGGTCGGCCAGGGTCGCTTCCCCGTCTACCAGCGCGGTGATGAGCGGTTCGATGTCGCCACAGGTCGGCATAGCTCAGCCTAACGCGGCCCGGCCGCCTCGATGCCCGCCCGCGCCGTCAACCGTTCGTACAGCAGGCGCCGGCCGCGCGAAATCCGTGACATCACGGTCCCGACGGGCACCTGCAGGATGCCGGCGATCTCGGCGTAGGAGAACTCCTCGACGTCGCGCAGCCACACGGCTTCGCGAAAGACGTCGGGCAGCGAGTCGAGGGCGGCCCGCAGGTCGGCATCGAGCGTCTTGCGCAGCAGGATCTGTTCAGGGCTCGCGGCCGCCTCCGGCTGGGCTGCCACGCGTTCGAGCTCGTCGGCGTCGGCGGTGATCGATTCCCGGCCGGCATGACGGCGGGTGTTGAGAAACGTGTTGTGCAGGATCGTGAACAGCCACGCCTTGAGGTTGGTGCCCGGCTCGAACTGGCCGGACGATCGGAACGCCTTCAGATAGGTCTCCTGCACGAGATCCTCGGCGTCGGCGCGATTGGCGGTAAGCCGCAGGGCGGTCGAGTACAAGGCGTTCAGCAACGAGATCGCGTCGGTCTCGAACGCAGCGGAACGGGCGCTGGCCGCCGGGGTGTCCTGGCGTCGACGTCGGGCCATGAGACTCCGCGCGGGACCTTGCTTGAAACACCCGGCCCCGCGCTTTTATTCCGTTCAGTATAGGCCACGGCGCACGTGAGGCTGGCACGGAGGCGGCCGGCTGCGCGTCACGAGATCTGGACAGCAGGGCACGCGCGCGTCGCGATGCTGGGCTGGCCGGATCGACATCGACGGTCGATTTCAACGCCTGGACCCGGACTCAACCATTGGTACGTCTCTTGCTCAGGTCGGCTCATCTGTGTCCACAAACGTTTGCAGCTTCTGAGTGGGTGACAGTAAGATTGGGCTAATCGCCCTGTTGGTAATCTCCCCGTCCGGAACGAGGTGAATCGTATGCGGAAGCGTTGCAGGGCCCGCGTGGCGGCGTGGCTCCTCGGCGCGCTGGCGGCGGTCTGGGTGTCCGCCCCCAACGTCTCGATGGCGCAGAGCCAGTTCGTGCCCTACTACGGGAAGAACCTGGTCCACTACAACACCTTCAAGTGGCGCGTGTACTCGACCGACCACTTCGAGATCTACTACTACCCGGAGATGCAGCAGCATCTCGAACGGATTGCCGGGTATGCCGAGAGCGCGTACCAGCAGATCTCGGCGGACCTCAAGCACGATCTGGCGACCAAGGTGCCGCTCATCCTCTTCAAGACGCACGCGGAGTTCGAGCAGGAGAACGTGATCCCGGGCGCGGCGCAGGAAGGCGTCGGCGCGTTCGCCGAATCGACGCGCAACCGCATGCTGCTGCCCATCGACGCGCCCTCCGACCTGCTCTACCGCCTGATCACGCACGAACTCACGCACATCTTCCAGTTCGACATCATCCCGCAGTCGCTGATCCGCCGGAGCATGCCGCTCTGGATAGACGAGGGGATGGCCGACTACGAGACCGGCTACTGGGCGCCGATCGACCTGATGACGGTCCGCGATGCGGCGGTGGCCGACAACGTGCCGAAGATGAGCGAACTGGAAGGCTACGGCGACTTCAGCAACCCGCGCCTCATCTACAACCTGGGGCACGCTGCCTTCGAGTTCATCGAATCGAAGTGGGGCAAGGAAGGCGTGCGGCAGTTCCTGTTCAGCCTGCGGAAGAGCGTCATCGGCGGCGGCGAGAACGCGTACGACGAAGCGTTCAAGATGAAGCCGGACGAGTTCGACCAGCAGTTCGAACGCTACCTGAAGGACCGGTTCAAGCCGTTCCGCGACAAGGAGCGGCCGGCCGACTACGGCAGGAATCTCGCGCCCGATCCGAAGAAGGGCAACTTCTCCAACGCCGTCTCCGCCGAGCCCTCGCCCTCGGGCGACCTGATCGCGGTCTTCACGGGCAACCGTAACGACCAGGAGCTCGACATCATCCTGATCTCGGCCAAGGACGGGTCGGTCATCCGCAACCTGACGCCGGGGTTCGACCAGGACATGGGCTTCGAGAACATCTCGCTGCCCGGCGAGCGCTGGAACACCGTGCCGTGGATGGCGTGGTCGCCCAAAGGCGATCGCCTCGCGTACTTCGTGCGCAACAAGGAACACAAGACGCTCATCCTCGAGAACGTCATCACGCGCAAGATCGAGCAGCGCATCGAGATGAAGACGGTCGACGAGCCCGAATCGCCGGCCTTCTCACCCGACGCCCGGCTGGTGGCCTTCGCCGGCCTGCGCAACGCGAAGAACGACATCTTCACCGTCAACCTCGAGACGCTGGAGATCACGGACCTGACGAACCCGGACGGGAAGGACAACCTGGCGGACTTCGGTCCGACGTTTGCGCCCGACGGCAAGTCGATCGTCTACATGTCGCGCGTCAGCGGCAACGACAAGCTGTTCCGGATCGACCTGGCGACGGGCAAGAAAACGCAGCTGACGTTCGGGACGCACGATGACGGCGGGGCGAAGTTCATCGACGCCGACACGATCGTCTTCCCGTCGACGGCGACCGATCCCAACCAGCCGATCGATCCCGACGTCGCGCGCAACGCCAACATCTACAACATCTGGACGCTGAACCTGAAGACCGGCGAGCTGCAGCAGTACACCGACACCGAGGGCGGGAACCTGTCGCCGATCGTGATCAAGGCGGGCGACGGCGGCCAGGCGGGCGGCCAGCCGCGCATCGCGTTCGTCACCTACTACAAGGGCGAGTACGGGCTGCACACGCTCGAGCGCAGGGAGCCGCTGCACAAGGCCGAGTCGGCGGATTTCGGCGCGCCCGGCCCGGTCATCGACTTCCAGCCGCCGCTCAGCCACACGTTCGTCAAGGCCAACGAGCGCAAGAAGAACACGCTCGAGAAACTGTTCGTCGAGGGGCGGCCGCCGGTCAACGTGGGCGTCACGAGCGGCGGCGACGTGTACGGCGGCACCCAGATCTCGTTCGCGGACGTGCTGGGCGATCACCGCTTCGACATCTTCGCGGCCTCGATCCAGCAGTACCGAACGCTCGCCTTCTCGTACCTGAACCTGAGCCGCCGGTTCCAGTACGCGGTGCAGGCCTTCGACCAGACCATCTTCTACTATCCGTACGGGGCCGGGGTCTTCTACGATCCGATGCTGGCGCCGCTCATCCAGCGGTCCGATTCGATCGGCTCGCAGACCATCCGCGGCGGCAGCGTCATGGGCATCTACCCGCTCGACACCTTCCGGCGGCTCGAGATGTCGGTCGGCTACTCGAACTACAACCAGTCGATCAACGATCCAAACATCGCCGCCGCGGAGCAGCAGTACCAGCAGCAGGCCTACGGGCGCCAGCTGATCGCCAACGGCGGCTTCATGCCGATCGACCTGGCCTTCACCCAGGAGACCACCGTCTTCCGCGAGTTCGGGCCGCTGGCCGGCAGCACGATGCACCTGCGCTACGAGGTGGCGCCGCACCTGGCCAGCCTGCTCTCGCGCCAGACCGTGGACGCCGACGCGCGCTACTACCTGCGCCTGTCCGGCACCGGGCTGCTGGCGTTGCGCGCGCGCGGCTTCAAGAGCTGGGGCGGCTACCCGGACTTCACCTACTTCGGCGGCAACGCGGAGATGCGCGGGTACGACTACCTGGAGTTCCTCGGCCAGAACGGCGTGTTCGGCAACGCGGAGCTGCGCTTCCCGATCATCCACGCGATGCTCACCCCCATCGGCGTGCTCGGCGGCATCCGGGGCGTCTTCTTCGCCAACATCGGCGGCGCGTGGTGGAGCAATAGCGGGTTCAAGTTCGCGACGTCGCAGCCCGAGACGGTCACGCCGTCCGACGTCGTGACTGATCCAACAACCGGTTTCCAATTCCTGGTCCCCGGGCAGCCGGTCACCGTGACCGGCTTCCGATTGCGGGACGGCCGTGCGTCATACGGCATCGGCCTGGAAACCTTCGTGCTGGGCTTCCCGATCCACTTCGATTGGACGTGGCGCACGCTTTTCAACCGGACGTGGGAGGACCTGCTCTACTCGAACGCGGGTGGAAGCGCCGCGTTCCGCCAGCCGCGCTTCCAGGTGTGGATCGGGTACGATTTCTAACGTCGTCCGGAGTCCGACGTCCGGAGTCCGGAGTCGATGGTTGACGCCGGACACCGGACGTCGGACACCGGACGACGCGATTGCGTAGTATGCCGCACTGCTCGCAGGTCGTCGCGCTGCTCATCGACTACGTCGAAGAGCGTCTGCCCGGGGTCCGGCGGCTGGAACTCGAGCGGCATCTGGCCGGCTGCGGCAGTTGCGCCGCGGCGCTCAACACCTATCGATCGACCGTGTCGCTGCTCGGTTCGCTGACCGAAGACGATCTGCCCGACGAGCTGCGCACCCGGCTGCGCGCGTTCCTCGATCGCGAGAGCGCGAACTGAGGGGGCGTGCTGGGACTCAGTGCTGGGTACTGGGCTTTGGGCTTTGGGCTTTGGGACCAGGGACCAGGGCGCTCTCAGTTCGCCGACAGGCCGAGGATCGCCCGACCGAGATCGATGGTGACGCGATACTTGCTGAGGAAGTAGTGCCCGACGGTACCGCCGACGCGGTAGCCGAGCAGCACGCTCGGCGCGCGCAGGTTCAAGACAACGATCGAAGAATCCTTGAGGGCCACGGCGTCGAAGTCCAGGCTCACGCCGGGCATGAGGAAGGCCTCCCGATCCCACCCCGAGGTGCCAAACACGAGCAGCGGGATGCGGCGCCCGACCGGCTGCGGCGAAAGGGCGCGGGCGGTGTCGAGGCTGATCGACACGACCTGGCCGCCGGTGTCGACGATGAAGGTGGCGGGACGGCCGCGGTTCACCACGCCGCGCACGGTCGCGAGGCGCGAGTACCAGAGCGGCATCTCGATGTCGTGGTGTTCGGCATCGAGCGACCGGGCCAGCAGCAGTTGCTTGCGCTTGTAGTCGATGACCACCGACAGGCCGAGCGACAGCGGCGAGAAGCTCTCGCTTTCCCGCACCGGCAGGTCCTCGAGCGGCGGCGTCTTGATGAGGCAGGGGACGTTGCGGACCTTCAGCGAGCCAATCTCCAGCGAATCGATCTGCGCGTTCAGCAGGCCCCGTAACCCGATGTCGCCCACGCCGGCGCTGATCGTCCGGGAGATCGGCGCAATGCCCAGGCGTTGGGCGGCCCGCTCCGAGATGACCGTCTCCTCGGCGCCGGTGTCGACGACGAACTCCGCCCACTCGCCGCCGTTCACCCGAGCGGTCACGATCACCTTGTCGTTGGCCAGTCGGATTGGAATGCTATGGACGACCATCAGCGACGCGGCATCGATTTCGCCGGGCACCCGGCGGCGGAACGACCGGAGGAACACGATCTCGCTCTGCGTCCACGTGCGCTTGTCCAGCTCGCGTTCGGGCAGCAGGGCGTAGTACTTCGTGAGGCAGGCGATGGCCTGATCCAATTGCCGCGTCCGCTTGTAGATGCCGGCCGCGACGTAGTACGCATCCGCCTCGCGCGGCGCGGATGCGACGACCGCCAGCGCGTCGTCGAGCGCTTCCTTCAGGTGGTTGCGCGCGGCGAGCACGCGCGCCATGCCGAGGCGCGACGTCACGTCCGCCTGGTTGCGCGCCAGCACCTGGCGGAATGCGTCCTCGGCCTCGCTGAACAGGCCGGCCGACCAAGCCGCCTGACCGTAGACCGCGAGCGTCTGCAGATCGTCGGGATGCTCCTGCCGCAGTTGGAGCGCCTTCGTGTAGGCGAGATCGAATTCGGCCAGCCGGATGGCGCTCGCGGCGATGCCCAGCCCGGCACGCAGGCGCTGCGGCCCTGCGGCGACGCGTTCGGCCGCGCCGTAGAGCGCCAGCGCGTCGCGATAGCGCCAGTCGCGCGCCAGCAGGTCGCCGGCGTTCAGGTAGACGTCGGCGGGCGTGAGGTCCGCTCGCACCACAGCGAAGCAGGACACCGCGAGGACCAGGACCGCGAACGCGCCAGGCAACCGCGGGCGGACGGCCATGGAGCATCCTCCGAGGTGGACGGGGCACACCAACGAGGCTCGGCCCGATTATCTGAGAAGTGCCGCAGAGAGCCAAACGTTGCCCCCGGGGCTGAAGCCCGGAGGTCCCACAGAGAACGTTGTCGGTCGCGACCCACAGAGAGCGTTGTCAGACCGTCACGTCCCACAGCGTAGGTTGTGGGACCGCCGGGACAGCGGGGTGTGGGACCGCCGGCCTTCAGGCCGGTGGCGCCCGGCCTCAGTGAGTATACTGCTCGATCGGCGGCCCATCGTACATCTGATCGACGCGCACGATCTGCGAGTCGCGGCCGTAGCTGCCGAGCTCGTAATCCTCGCTCATGATCAGCGCCTTGACCGGCTTGGTCGGGCAGACCTCGGCGCACAGGCCGCAGAAGCTGCAGCGCGACAGGTTGAAGTCGAAGTAGTCGAGCACCTTGATCTTCTGTCCCGCCTCGCGATGGCCGCCGAGCGAGATCAGATCGTCCGGGCACGCCTTCGCGCACTGGTCGCAGACGATGCAGGTCTGCGCCCCGGTGGCGGGCTCCACCTGCAGCCGCAGCACGCCGCGGAAGCGCGGCGCCACCGGCCGGCGTTCGGCCGGATATTGGAACGTGAAGGCCGGCTGCGGCGTGTATTTCAACGTCATCATCAGCCCCTTCACGAGATCGACCAGGAAGATCTTGCCGAAGAAGTCTCTCAGCATGGACCCGTTTCTCGCTCCCTAGCTGCGGCTGGCCACCAGCACCGGCTCGGTCTCGCCCACTTTGATCACGCGCTCCCGGCGCAGCACGGTCCCTTCCTTGCGAATCTTGTCCTGCAGCCGCATGAGGCCGTAGAGCAGCGCTTCGGGACGCGGCGGGCAGCCGGAGACGTACACGTCCACGGGCACGATCTTGTCGACGCCCTGCACGACGCTGTAGGTCGGGAACGGCCCGCCCGCGTTGGAGCAGCTGCCCATCGAGATGACCCACTTCGGCTCAGGCATCTGGTCGTAGAGCCGGCGCAGCACCGGTGCCATCTTCTTCGTGACCGTCCCCGCGACGATCATCAGGTCGGCCTGGCGCGGCGACGCGCGAAACACCTCGGCGCCGAACCGCGCGATGTCGAAACGAGGGCCGCCGGTCGCCATCATCTCGATCGCGCAGCAGGCCAGCCCGAACCCCATGGGCCAGAGCGAGGACTGCCGCGCCCAGTTGAGCACCCTGTCGAGGTTCGTGGTGATGACGTTGTCGTCGAACCGGTGGTCGATCAGTCCCATGTGTGATCCTTGCGCGGCTTTGGGCTTTGGGCTTTGGGCCCTGGCGGGACCCACGCAGGTGCCGAAACCCAAGAGCCCAAGGCCTAAAGTCTAAGGCCTAAGGCCTATTTCTGGAAGTGCTCCGCGTTGATCTGGATGAAGTTCTTCCACTTCTCCGGCACCTCGTCGAGCGCGAAGATCGCCTCGACGGGGCACGCCGGCACGCACGCGCCGCAGTCGATGCACTCGTCGGGATGAATATAGAGCAGTTCGGCCGTTTCGAAGTCCGCCTCATCCTTGCGGGGATGGATGCAGTCGACCGGGCAGACATCCACGCAGGCGGTGTCCTTCGTGTTGATGCACGGCTCACAAATGATGTATGCCATCGTTCCTCCACACGTTGCGCCCAGGGGCGCCTTGATCGCTCCGGCCGCGTCGCAGGCTCAGGCCGCGCCCGTCAGGCCCGGCGCCGGCAGGTGGCCGAGGCGCATCGAGATGTGACGCGCCAGGTCCCACGCTTCCCGGTTGTGCTCGGTCACGATCGGCACATCGTCGGGAGCGTGCCGGAAGATGCCGACGCGGGCGACTTCGCGGCTCGTGTAATCGAAAACCGGTGCGCAGGTGCAGATCAGGCGCTGCAGCGAGTCGGACGACCCCGGCGGCCCGAGGCGCGCCACCAGCCGATCGCCGTGCGACACATCCGGCGCCTGCGACAGGCGCAAACAGCTCAGTCGCCGCGTTGCCGGCGACCCCTGGTCGAAATACACGATGCAGTGTGCCGGCATCTCGCGGCCGTACACCGTGCGCATCGCGATTTCATCGGGCCCGGTGCTCCACAAGTACGTCACTTCGCCAAGCGACGGTACCGCGATGAAAGCGCGCCGCCCGGCCCGCAAGACGTATTCGCGCAGCACCGGGTAGGCGTGCAGCCGGAGCTCCGAACGACCGAGCTGCCGGAAGCAGAGGTCCAGCATCTTCAGCGTCAGGCTGTACCGCTGCGTCTCCTCGTCCTGCCGGACGTAACCCCGCCGCTTGAGCTGGGCCAGCAACCGGTGCACGGTCGGGCGGGGCTGCTTCAGGAGTCGGGCCAGCTCGGTTAAACTCATTCCGGCCGGCGCGCTGCCCAGAGCTTCGTAGATCCCGAGCGCCTTGTCTACGGAACTGGTGCCGGGCACGGTGCGCGCCTTGGCGGTCTCCATTCCAATATGCGGAACTCGATTTCGCTCCTTGAAATGTACCGTGCGGCGGCGAAGGTCGTCAAGCGGCAGCCGTTCGGTGACCTGGGCCGGCGTCGGGCAGGTGGGGCCCGTGGGTCCTTCCCTACCCGCCCTACCTGCCCTATCTGCCCTAGCCGCTCGTTTCTGCCATTCCTGCTGCTCATTGTGATCGTGCGGCTGGGCGTCCCGGGCACGGCAGCGGCGCAGTGCCCGCCGCTCGAAACCGCCGACCGACACGGTTCACAACCGGCCGCCAGCCACGCCGTTGCGTGTCGCTTCGACGCGGCGCTGACCAGGATGTTCACGCCGCGCGAGGTTCCCCGCGGCACCTATCGCGTGTACGTGACCGAAACGGGGTTGGAGAACGTGGCGGGAGCCTTCAAAGCGATGGCGCCGGCGCCAGACGCTCGAGGAGCCTGGACGGCGCAGGCCATGGACCCGCTCGACGCGTTCGGCGAGGCAGGTCTCTACGATCGCGCGAAGGTCGCGCGTCTGTACGTTGGCTTGCGGGCGCGCGTGGCGCACGGCCCGATCATCGAAGGCGGTCGAACGGTAGCCTCGATCACGCTGGTCTCGCCCTACCCGGACGCGTCGCTGACCCGCCTCGAGTCGGGCACGCTGATCATCGAGTTCCGGATCCCTCGGGAGATTGCGCGGTAGCCGGGCGCGTCAGGCTCCCCCCTGATCCCCGATCCCTGATCCCTATCCCGATCGTCTTTCAGGCGGGCATCTGCAAATCGGGCATCGGGGTGCCGGCAAACAGGCGGCGGCACGGCTTCACCATCAAGCGCGCCCATCGCGCGGCGCGATTGACGCGCGCACTGTCGGTGGCGATGCCGGTATTCGCGTACATCTGGCGGTACAGCTTCGAGATCAGCACGAACGCAACACGCGACCGCAGCGACTTGACGCAGTGTGCGCGGCGCCAGATCTGGCGGATCGAGTAGAAGCGATCCCACACGGCCTGCGTCCCCTGGCGCACTTCCTCCGCCGACATGGTCGGATGCGCGACGTAGACGCGCGGACGCTTGTCCTGGGGGATCAGCCAGTGGCGGCTCATCGGGATGCCGGCAACCGACTGGCCTTCTGCGTCGACCTTCTTCGCCCAGGCTTCGAAGTCGATGGTGCCCGGAAACGGCATGAGCGGGACGAACTGCGCGAAGGTGAGATCGGCCTGTTCGGCCAGCTGCGCGGTGGCCTCGAAGGTGCCCGGTCCGTCGCTCGGCAGGCCGAAGATGAAGGACCCGAGCACGTGGATGCCGTGCCGGCGGAACGCGCGCAGCCGATCGACGAGCGCCTGCCCGGCCAGGTTGAAGTCCTTGTAGATGTCCTTGAGCCCTTCGGCCGTCACCGACTCGACTCCGACGAGCGCCCCGATGATGTGCGCCTTGCGCATCGCCTCGAGGAACTCCGGGTCCTCGGCCGCTTCGAGCGTGATCTGCGTGAAGAAGATCGTGTCTGCGGGCAGGCGCGCGAGCCGTTCGAGCAGCGTGAACCGCTCGGCGCGCAGCGCTTCGAGCGCGCGTAACCGCGTCGGGTCCGCGCGACGCGACGCTGCCTCGAGATCCGACAACGTCACCGGGTAGAAATTGTCGTCGGCCAGCGCGATGTACCGGAAACCGCGCCGCCGCAGATCGACAATTTCCTCGACAACGGCTTCGGCGCGACGCTGGCGCGGACGCTGGCCGTCGGTCTTCCAGACCGAACAGAACGAGCAGTGCTTGGGACAGCCGCGCACGGTCTGCACCGAGGCCCACATGTAGCGGTTGCGCGGCAGCAGGCTCCAGCGCGCGGGCAGGAAGCGCTCCGCGTCGAGCTTCCCGGCCTCGTATACCGGTTTCAGCTCGCCCTTCGCGCAGTCATCGAGCACGGTTGCCCAGATCACGTCGCCGTCGCCCCGCACGACGGCGTGCGCACCGCCATGCGCGCCCGGCTCGTCGGGGTAGAGCGTCGCGTGGATGCCGCCGAAGACGACCTGCGCGCCGCGCGCGCGCGCCATCTTGCCGACCTCGTACCCGCGAAGCGCGTTGCCGCTGTGAATGCCGATGCCAACCACGTCGCCCGGTCTGATGGCATCCGCGTCGATCAGTTCGAGCGTTTCGTCGACCAGATTGGGCGTGCCGTGCGCCTCCGGTGTGGCGCTGGCCAGCACGTAGAGCCACCGCGGCGTGATCACGCCCGCCCCAAACGACACGTGGCTGGGATTGATGAGGTGTACCGTCATCGGGACCTGTTGCTCCTGGCGCAGGGACACCCCAAATCGGCCCTCCTGACGCGACTCCGAGCCGTCACGGGCCCGTACACCAAGAGCGCAGATGGAAATGTTCGCGAGCCGGCGGACAGCCCTGCAGCTGCCCCGGCGGCATTCAGCGGCTTTTCGGCGGCTGGCAGCGGTTGTCGGGACTTACTGTACACCAACTGGCGGGAAATCGACGCAAAGAATGCGCGGCCCGGAACTCCTTGACCCGCAATGCATTGCATCGCCGGATTGCGCGAGGACCCGGCCCGTCGGTCATCCGCGCGCGGCACGGGGCGCCGGGGCGTTCTTGCGCTCGACCCAGTCGTCGCGCCTCGCGATCTCCTCCAGCACCTTGTAGGCAAAGGCCCAAGGCCCAAAGCCCAAAGCCAAACGTCATTGAGTCACGAGGCGGCGGCGTGGATCTCCGTCTTCACGCCCGGTGCGAGTTCGATCACGCGGACGCCCTTCGGCTCGACCAGGCCGCGGAATCGACCGACGGTTCCGGTGAGCGCCGGAAACGTCCCGAAGTGGATGGGCACGACCTGGCGGACGCCCAGCAGATCGACGGCGCGCGCCGCCGCATCCGGCCCCATCGTGAACAGATCGCCGATGGGCAGGAACGCGACGGCAGGGGCGTACAGATCCTTGATGAGCGCCATGTCGCCGAACAGCGCGGTGTCGCCGGCGCAATACACCGTCAGCCCATTCTCGAAACGCAGCACGTAGCCGGCCGCCTCGCCCAGGTACGTGATACCGGCATCGTCGATGTAGCTGCTCGTGTGCAGCGCGTGCACCATGCTGATGCGAATGCCGGCCTGTTCCTGGGTTCCACCCTTGTTCATCGGGCTCACCTTCTCGACCCCTTTCGTCGCGAGCCAGTGGCAGATCTCGTAGGTGGCGACGACCATCGCCCCCGTGCGCTTCGCCACCGAGGGCGCGTCCTCGATGTGATCGAAATGGCCGTGGGTGACCAGCACGAGGTCGATGTGGCCGACGTCCTTGCAGTCAGCCGGACACGACGGGTTGTTCAGCCAGGGATCGATGAGGACGCGCCGGCCCTTCGGCGACTCGAAGAGAATGGTGGCGTGGCCGAGCCACGTGACGGCGAGCGATGCATCAGGCATACACACTCCTGTCTTGCTGGAGAGAGTGCCGGAACCAGGGATCGGGGGACTGGGGACCGCCGGCCAGGCAGGCGCGCTGGCCCCGGGTCGCCAGACCCCAGCCCCCGAGTGTGTGTGACAAGCCCAACGACCAGCATAGCAGTCCCGGAGGCTCCCCCCGGCAACAGGGTCGCAGGCCGAAACATCCCGGACCGGTGGCCGGGACGCTGCTGCACGCGCAACCGCGTGGTGGCCGTCACAACTGCGATATCATACCCATTGGGTGATATTCCGGCTCGATGTTCGAATCCGGCTGACGCTGGATCGCGGGGTGCCCGGTTCGACCGGAGCTTCGTGACCTCGTCGAGGGTCGTGATCCATGCCTGAGGTTCCCGCGGTTTTCGCCGGTCATGCCCGCAAGCCGGAGTGGCTGAAGGTGAAAGCCCCCGGTTCGCCGTCCTACGTGCGCCTGAAGGGGCTGATGGCGCACCTGCGCCTGCACACGGTGTGCGAAGAGGCGCACTGTCCGAACATCGGCGAGTGCTGGCACCACGGCACCGCGACCTTCATGATTCTGGGCGAGGTCTGCACGCGCGCCTGCCGCTACTGCGCCGTGGCGCACGGACGGCCGGACGCGCTCGATCTGGCCGAGCCGGCGCGGGTGGCCGACGCCGTCGCGGCGATGGAGCTGCGCTACGTGGTCGTGACGTCGGTCGATCGCGACGACCTGCCGGACGGCGGGGCCGGCGTGTTCGCCGACACGATCCGGCAGATCCGGATGCGGGTGCCGGGATGCCGGGTCGAAGTGCTGATCCCGGATTTCAAGGGGAGCGAACCGGCGCTGCAGGCGGTGCTCGACGCGCAGCCGGACATCCTGAATCACAACACCGAGACGGTACCGCGGCTCTATCGCATCGCCCGCCCGGGCAGTCGTTACCAGCGGACGCTCGACCTGCTGGACCGCGCGCGCCGCTACGCGCCGTCGATTCCCACGAAGTCGGGGCTGATGGTCGGCCTCGGCGAGGAGTGGCCCGAGATCGTCGAGGTGTTGACCGACCTGCGCAACGTCGGCTGCCAGATCCTGACGATCGGCCAGTACCTCAGTCCGTCCGCGGCTCACCTGCCGGTGGCCCGGTACTATCACCCCGACGAATTCGCGATGCTCAAGACCACGGCGCTCAGCCTCGGGTTCGGTCACGTCGAGTCGGGGCCGCTCGTGCGCAGCTCCTATCACGCACACGAGCAGACCGAGGCGTACGAGCAGGGGGCGCCGCGCACCTGACCAGCCTTCTCCAACGCTATGTCCAACCAACACGTGGTCGAGCCCCTCTCCGGACTGTCCAGGGAACAGCTGCGCGACATGCTCCACAGGATGCTGCTGGGGCGGCGTTTCGAGGAGCGCGCGGCCGAGATGTACGCGATGCAGAAGATCGGCGGCTTCTGCCACCTGTACATCGGGCAGGAGGCGGTCGCCGTGGGCGCCATCTCGACGCTCCGCCCCGACGACTACATCCTCTGTTCGTACCGCGACCACGTGCACGCGCTGGTGAAGGGGAGCGACCCGAAGCGCATCATGGCCGAGCTGTTCGGCCGCGAAACAGGCCTCTCGAAGGGCAAGGGCGGCTCGATGCACCTGTTCGACGTGGAGCACGGCCTGCTCGGCGGCCACGCGATCGTCGGCGGCCACATCCCGCTGGCGACCGGCGTCGCCTTCGCGATGAAGTACGGCGAACGGCCGCAGGTCGCGCTGTGCTTCTTCGGGGAAGCGGCCGTCAACATCGGCGCCTTCCACGAGTCGCTGAACATGGCGGCGCTCTGGAAGCTGCCGGTCGTCTACATCTGCGAGAACAACCGGTACGGGATGGGCACGGCCATCGAGCGCGCTTCGGCGATCTACGACGTGTCGCAGCGGGCGTGCGCCTATGACGTCGCCAGCGAGACCGTGGACGGCATGGACGTCCTCGCCGTGCGCGACGCGGTCGGCCGCGCGGTGGCTCTGGCGCGCCGCCAGAGCCTGCCGAGCCTGATCGAAGCGCGCTGCTACCGTTTCATGGGCCACTCGATGTCCGATCCGGTGCATGGCCACTACAGGACGAAGCAGGAGGTCGAGGAGCAGAAGCTGCGCGATCCGATCCGTCATTTCTTCGAGCGGCTCACGGCGCAGGGCGTCATCGATCAACACGGCTTCGAAGAGATGGACGCCCGGGTGCGCCAGGTGGTCGAGGATGCGATCGCGTTTGCCGAGGCCAGCCCGCAACCGCGGCCCGAGGCGCTGTACGAAGACGTGTACGCGGTGCCGTACGGACCGTACAGGCGGTCCGGGGGAACTGGCTGCTGATTGAGACCATGGCACTGATCACCTATCGTGACGCACTGAACCAGGCGCTGCGCGAAGAGATGCGCCGCGATCCCCGCGTGTTCCTGATGGGCGAGGAAGTGGGCGTCTACCAGGGCGCCTACAAGGTGAGCCGCGGCCTGATGCAGGAATTCGGCGAGAGGCGTGTGATCGACACGCCGATCACCGAGGAAGGGTTCACCGGCATCGGCGTCGGTGCGGCGATGGCCGGCCTGCGCCCGGTCATCGAGATGATGACCTGGAACTTCTCGATCCTCGCCATGGACCAGATCGTGAACGGCGCGGCCAAGATGTTCTACATGTCCGGCGGCCAGGTGAAAGTGCCGATCGTCATCCGCGGGCCGGGCGGCGCCGCGCACCAGCTCGGGGCGCAGCACTCGCAGTCGCTCGAATCGTGGTACGCCCACGTCCCCGGCCTGAAGGTCGTGGCGGCGGCCACCCCATACGACGCGAAGGGCCTGCTCAAAACCGCGATCCGCGACGACGACCCGGTGATCTTCATCGAGGGCGAGACGCTGTACGGATCGAAGGGCGAAGTGCCGGAGGAGGAGTACCTCATCCCGCTCGGCGTGGCGGACGTCAAGCGCGAGGGACGCGATGTCACGATCCTCGCGTGGTCGAAGATGGTCGCCACCGCACAGGCGGCGGCCGACACGCTTGCGGCCGACGGCGTGTCGTGCGAGGTGGTCGACCTGCGAACGCTGCGGCCGCTCGACGAACAGGCGATCCTCGACTCGGTGAGGCGCACGAACCGCTGCGTCGTGGTCGAGGAGGGATGGCCGTACGCGGGCGTCGGCGCGCAGCTGGCCGATCTGATCGAGCGCGAAGCCTTCGACGACCTCGACGCGCCGGTCGAGCGTCTGACGGGCGCCGACGTGCCGATGCCGTACGCGAAGAACCTGGAGCATCTCGCCACGGCGTCGCCCGAGCGCGTCGTGGAAGCCGTGCGGCGGGTGATGTATCTGGAGTAGTGCGGAGTGCGGAGTGCAGAGTGCGAGGTGCGGTGCAGAGTGCAGAGTGCACGGTGCGGTGCTAAGTACAGGGTGCCAGGCACCTGCCCTTAGCACCTGGCACCGCACGTCGCACCTTGCACGTCGCACCCTCGTCCGAGGAGCAGCCCATGGCTTCCCGCGTCGTCATGCCGAAGCTCAGCGACACCATGGAGGAAGGCCGCATCCTGCGCTGGCTCAAGCAGGAGGGCGACCGGGTCGAAACCGGCCAGGCGCTGGCCGAAGTGGAGACCGACAAGGCGACGGTCGAAATGGAGGCGTACACGAACGGCACGCTGCGGAAGGTCCTTGCGCCGCAGGGCGAGACGGTGAAGGTGGGAAGCCTGATCGCGATCATCGCCGCGCCCGACGAGGACATTTCCGCCATCGTCGCGGAAGGCGGCCGACAGCAGGCGGCAAGCGCCGCGACGCCTCCGCCGGGCCCCCCGGCGGCCGCAGCGGCACCGCCCCCGGCCTCCTTGCCCCAGCCGGCCCGCGCCGGCGTTGCCCGGCCCGGGCGGGCGGCCGGGCCGGGGCGCGAGGGGCCGCGCACGGCGCCGGTCGCCGAGGCCGCGCCTGGGCGGCCCGCCGACGGCCGCCGCACCTACCGTGCCTCGCCTCTCGCCATGCGCATGGCGGCCGAGGCGGGGGTCGATCTGCGGGCAATCGAAGGCTCCGGACCCCAGGGCCGCATCGTCAAGCGCGACATCGAAGCCGCGATGGCCGGCGCCCAACAGGTGGCGCCGCGGGCGGAAGCCGCCGAACGCGGTCCGATCGCCCGCGCGGCGCTCGTCCGCGAAGGTGCTCCCGAATACGAGGAAGTGGAACTGTCGCCGATGCGGCGCACGATCGCCAGGCGACTGGTCCAGAGCAAGGCGCCTGTCCCCCACTTCTACCTCACGATCGACGCCGGCATGGATCGCGCGTGGGAGGCGTACCGCGCGCTGCGGGAAGAGAAGTCGCCGATCACGATCACCGACATCGTCATCAAGGCCGTGGCGATGGCGCTGCGCCGGCACCCGGAGATGAACGCCTCGTTTGCCGGCGACCGCGTGCGGCGCTACACCCGCGTCCACATCGGCCTGGCCGTGGCCGTGGATGAAGGCCTCATCACGCCGGTCATTCGCGATGCCGACCTGAAGACGCTCGAGGAGATCTCGGCGGAATCGAAAGCGCTGGCCGAGCAGGCGCGGGCGCGCCGCCTGCAGCCCGACGAGTACACCGGCGCCACCTTCTCGATCTCGAACCTCGGCATGATGGGGATCGAGGAGTTCGCGGCCGTCATCAACCCGCCCGAGGCCGCCATCCTGGCCGTCGGCGCGGTGCGCCAGGCGCCGGTCGTCGAGAACGGAACAATCAGGATCGGCTATCGCATGAAGGTGACGCTTTCGATCGACCATCGAGTGGCGGACGGGGCCATGGGCGCACGGTTCCTGCAGACGCTCGGGCGGCTGCTGGAGAACCCGCTGCTAATGGCGTGATCCAGGAATGTGAACAGGTTGGCGCAGGGCTCACGGCTTATGGCTCATGG
>Ga0315279_10001310_pt1 | contig 42004 bp, 40 predicted proteins | sample YL17G06_20_MG_FD_203694 | JGI IMG/M metagenome (GOLD analysis project Ga0315279, IMG submission 203694) | Sediment microbial communities from Yellowstone Lake, YNP, Wyoming, USA - YL17G06_20 | ecosystem: Environmental > Aquatic > Freshwater > Lake > Sediment | place: USA: Wyoming | collected...
GGAGGAATTGCCTTCTCCTTTCTAGTGTTAAAAGTAAGATGGTAGTTTTGACACAAGTTAAAATAAAACTTGCCCTGGAACTACCAAACAGGTTAGCAGTCTTCGCCAATGTTATAGGACAGTTTGTTTACGAACAGCACCGTTCCTTCCCCTCAGAACTTTTAACCATTCGTCGCAGAGTTCGGAACTAGACTGAATATCCCGAAGTGCCTATAAAGCTTTCGCTATTTGCCCCTAACGTAGTCGTTTACGACTTAGGCTAGTCAACAAAGGCTTGTGTCTAAGTTTCACCACAAGCCCCCGCTTTTATGCGCGGGGTTATTGACATACGTGATCTCCTCAGAAAACTGATACAGAATATCAGATTTTTGGTTCTTCCGACTTCAGTGTGGAAAAGAAGGAATTTAATCACGAATTACACAAATAAACGAATTTCACGAATAGAAATTTCCAAAAAATTCGTGTAATTCGTTCTGTTAGTGAAATAAAAAATACATGATTAATTGGCAATTAAATGGCTTAAAATATAAAATGAAATCAATCACACACAGCTTTATTCCTGCGGATATATGATATAAGAATTGCAACCCCAAGCAAAAGGCAGGAAACAGCTAGATACATCATGCAAGAAACGCGCCAATCGGGATAAATAACCCCACGTCCTACAATCGCATCCGCTACGCTATACATATAATCTGTCCTCATAAGGTCTATCTTACCAAGCGACCTTGAAAGCATGATAACAGGATTGACGTAAATTGCTGAGTTTGTTAATAAGTCCTTTGCCTTTTGATTCTCAGTTCGCTCAATAAAAAGTCCTGCTATAATAACGTTAAATAACAAAAAAATGATGACAAGATAGATAGAAAATATTGACGCTATTGAATTTCGGCGAAAGATCATGCAAAATAATAAGGCGAGAATGGAGGTAGCAAACATGAGCGTTAGAAGAACAAGGTTAGCATATATAACACCTTGCATATTGAATTTATTTTGTGAAGACAAAAATGCGAATATTGCAATATCTGAGATTATTAAGACTATGAAGTTATAAAGATTTGATGTAATTAACTTGGCAAAGATTATGCTTCTTTGTTTAATACGGGTTAGAGAAAGTTCCGAAAAGTCACGTCTTCCATTCTGACTGACGAAAGCATCACAGATACTACCCGATGTGAATAGCAATATCATGACAGCTTCTGCAATCAAAAAAGCCAGTATGCCATTTCCTAGACGTGCCAAAAGGACAAGTAAAAATAGAATTCCAATGCAGATGTAACGTAATATAATAGCAGGAATCAGCTTTTTGATATGAAGCCTGTATTTCAAGTCACGTTTAAGAATAGGATTTTCAATATATTTCATTAAACTAATTATTCAAATATGAGTGATAATCTAATTTGATTTTTCACACAATCATTATTTTTTATTGACCGAAGTATCCAAGCTAGACCTTATGGTTTCTATATCAGTAATACATAGGGAAAGAAGATCAAGTTGCTCAAGCCCTTTGTTACTGTGTCCAAGCTCTTTCCTCATCTCAAAAAGTAAATACTCAAACTGTATCAAAAGATCATAATCCATTTGTTCAGAAGGTAAATTGGAAAAATTACGAAACTCTATATATTCTCTAATAACATCCTCACCAGCCAACAAGATCAGTTTCGGAGTGGATTCTATCACAAACTTCTTGAGTTCGTCCTGTGTTTTTTTATCAATTCCTTTTTCTTTCGGAAATTTGTCTAAAATTTCAAACCATTTTCCCAGAAAATGCTGATAGAATTCAATTTTCTGGGTTCTTTGTTGTTGCTGAATCTCTCTTTTTTTATCCGTATTTTTACCGATTACTACGGCAATAACGGAAACAATTACAGTTATTGAAACAGTAATAAGAGTCATCGCATATTGATTATTTACGCTAAAAAATGTCGTCCAGATAGTTTTAAACAAGAGATAGATTCCATAACCTACTGCAAGCAATAATCCAAGTCCAATGAGTAACATAATCACTGTCAGTATTATCCATAAAATCCTCTTTAGATTAACCATTTAAACCTCCATTTCTTTCATATAGCACTTCTGCCTCTTCCACGACTTTATTGCGAAAATACTTGCTTAAATCCTGTGGAGTTCTTAGATCAACTTTCCTTCCAACTATATCAGACAACTGCAATTCCATATCTGCCATCTCAAATAGACCTATGGGAGCGCCGGGTTCAAGGTCTACAAGTATATCTACATCGCTGTCTGGGCGAAAATCATCTCTGAGTATGGAGCCGAAGAAGGCAAACTTTTTGATGTGGTTCTTTTTGCAGAAGTCGGCTATTTGTTCTTTTGTGAGATTAATTCGTTCTGGTTTCATGAGCATACCCTCTTTTACATTTGCTAATTCTTTGAGACCCGTAGGAAGTGTAAATGGTTTTTAACAATATTGGGCTAATATTTTCTCTGCGCATTAATTAGAATCTTAACTGTTCCTTCATCTGGTCTAATTTCAAATATACTGCCCAATACTTCATTTACAAGAATTAAAATCCTTTCTGCTTCTTGCTTTACCATAGATTCTTCCTGCTCTAAAGCTAGATTCATATTTGTTGAAAGATCACTACTTTTCGTATGTACCCACTTATTTCTTATATCTTTTATTTCTCTAAAACGGCAAAGATTGGTAGCACCCCATTAAAGTGTGGAGTTAAGTATTGCTTGTGAAAAACTACATAAATACAAACAATTGACACATAAAATAACATTTTGATTGTCATTTGATTGTCAAAGTTGTCGTAGAGATAAACCTTTATGATATCTATGTTTATCAAATATTTGTCACTGTTTTGTCGTAATTTGTCACGACAAATAGAAAAAGCAAAACATCAATGAATTTCATCTCCACACTTTAATGTGGTGCTACCCAAAGATTCTTTTGCTCTGATAAATTCACATTTTTCTCTATCTGGTCTATTAACCTACCAAGTGGTAGAGTCTCATATTTCTTTTCGTATCCAACCACCTCGTGTAGCAAAGTTAAGCATACACTCTCTAAAATTGATCCAGACATGGCGATTGCTGATCTGTAGAATCCATATATATAACAATCTTTAGCTTGTATATATTGGATAAACCAGGGTCCTATGAGATAACCTATGCTCATAGATTGTGTTTCAGGTAGAGTCAATTCCTGAATTGTCCATTTCATTCTAGTTGCTCTATCAGAACGTTGATATTCATCTATCTCTTTTATTTGCTCTTCAAAATTGACCCTATCAAAAAGGTCTTGTGTTGGTAATTGAAGGTCTATAGGAATCAATTTTGGTGACGAATTTTGTCCATCTTCTACTTTATCTTTATTCTTGGTCATTATTACATCCTTTCCTATGATGTGACCAAATACGAAAACTCTTAGCAAAATCTATAAACCCCCAAAAGATTGCACCTGATGCAATTATATAAACACCACCATTAATTGTCATAGCATAAGTTCCTACAGTAATAATTATTCCAATAACAAAAAAAATTATTCCGCGATACATGCGATTTCGGTTTCTCTCGTTATATATTGCATCCAATCTAGGCTCAACTGCATAAATTAATTTTTCTGCATCTTCTCCTGATAAATTAAACTTGACAACAAGATCGCTAACAATTTCTTCCTTAGATTTGTCCTCATCTATTGAATCAGCTATAAACACGAATGCTGATTCAGTGGCAAAATTCTCTGCCTTTTCAATAGTTAAAAAAAAACTTTTTACAAGAAACTGTACAATTTGTTCTTTAGAACGCCCATTACTAAGCAAACCAGATGCACCAATAACAATGTTGTCATGGAATTCTTTACTTACTTCCACCATTCTCATAACGCTTTCTGCATATTCTTCCGATCCCAAAAAATTGTCAACAAGACCTTGTATAATTTGTTCCCTAGACTTACCATCAACAAGTATAGATTTAATTACAAAATTAGTCATAGTCTTAGTCATAGTCTTAATATGTTCTTGATCTTCAGGAGACAATTCATTAGACATCATTCCCTCCTATCTTTGTAATGCTAATACAGCACTTTTACAACATGAAATTCGGTTCATTCAATTCTAAAGCACTTTCTATGTAGCATTTTATAGCATCTTCTGCCATTTCACTGGCTTCCTCGATAGTATCACCAAAGGTACATATTTCAGGAATAGCAGGGATGATAACATCATACCCGCCTTCTTCGAGAGGCTTAAATATCACAGTGTAGTTATATATTCTTAATTTCTTATCAGTTTGTTTCATTTATTAGACCCTTTTTTATCTCGATATTTTAGATATTGACCCAAAATATACATCATCTAACTTATGTATCAACACAATGATCACTTTTTGTATGCCTCTGCTAAATATTCATCGTGTATTTCAGTCCTTATTAATAAAGCCTAGTATTTATCAGTAATCTCCCTGACCATACGAAGCCATTTAATGCCCCTGTCTGGTTCATATTGATAAGTTTGCGTGTCTTTAAGTGTAATGTCAACGTGACAGCCTTTACAGGCTTCCATAGCTTCTGTGACGACCTCACGAATATGAGCAGGATCGAAACTGCAACAGATCATGTCTGCCGGGTTCGGTCTCCATGAGATAACAAAATCCGTTCCTATCTGCTCTGCACAGTTGCGTATATCTGCCCAAGGTGTTACTGCGATTCTTCGCATGTTTGGTAGCTTGCGCAAATACTTAATCTTGTGCGTTAAGTCCTCACAGCATCCATAAGCTACAAGACCAAACCTCTCCATTATCGGGAACTGGTATTGGAAAAGGAACTCGTTTTGCATCTCAGGTCCGACTTGAGCAAATTCCTGAGCCGCAAAGAATGCCCATATATCTTTTCTTTTTACTGGTCCGCTATTCGGCTTTGGGTCTTGCAATTCGTGAGCGTAAGTCAGAGCCTGATTCTCCTGGCTTGTAAGACTCCAATCCCCTGCTTTTTCTGCTTCCTCATGTGTTAAAAGAACGCCTTCCATCATAAATTTTAGCAGACAATGAAGCCATTCAGGATTATCGCTCATGTCCAGCATCATCTGATTCAATCCACGAAGATACATAAGATCAGTAGATAGATCAGCACTCCATACACGATAAGCGGGCCCTCTATCAACGTCAACTTCTATAATATCACCAATGGCGTCTTTTAAGCGATTGACACGCTTTTGTGTATCCTCTTCATTGATGACGTGCTTGGGTTTCACGAGTTTTGCAACGTCCTCAAGATTCTTGATCGGATTGTCAAACCTTGCGGCGCCACGATATTCTTCGGGTCTGATCCACTTTGCACCCATACCCCATCCGCCATGTGAGAATGATGCTCTAACGGTAATCCACGGTTCAAAAACGTTATCATCACCGATCTTGTCTTGATATAGACGAATGAGAAAATAATGCTCATATTGGCGATAGAATGGGTCTTCACATTGTGGTTTACATTCAGGGATTTCTTCCGGTGGGAAACCTACTAACACGAGTGGTCGTGTCTTTTTCAGGCTGTTGTGATCACGCCATAAGCGCCGACGCTCATCCTGAATGTCACTATTAGCAATCTTCATGTATTTCGTAGCTAGATCACGTAATATCGAAAGTTCTTTGTTATTTTCCATGTATTAAAATTCCTTAAATGTAAAAATTTCGGTTAGCCATTGTGAAACCATGTTGAAAGATTTTAGGGTCATAGCATGTTGACCATCTTCAATAACAATACGGAGTTTGTCTTTTGCACCAAGCGACTCATAAGCTTTAACCGCTTCATTCTCAAATGCCCTAACTCCAGATACAGGCATACCGGCATCTTCGGTAGTGCCATAAACAAAAAGCGGTCTCGGAGCAATAGCAGAGACAAGCTGAGGATGATCTAAGCTTTCAGATATTATATCAGGAACGTAGTAATAGACACTATGAAATCTTGTATTTCCTTCACGGATTAGATGTCGTATTGATCCGACTCCACCGCAGAAAGTGAATCCAGCAGAGATGCGATCATCTACAACGAAGCTATAAAAAGCTGATATTCCACCAAGTGAAAATCCACCAACAGCGATCCGTTCTGTATCCACTTCTGGACGAGTATGCAAGTAATCTACACAAGTGATAACGTCAGATACAAGCCAACCCATAGCAGTTTGATTATAGGCAGGTAGAAGCTTTGGCAATTCCCAATCCCACGGTTCGTGTCTTGGTGGATGGCTGAATTGTGTTATAGCAACGCTCACAAAACCTCTGCGAGCAAACTCTCTTGCCCATCCTATGAGTGAGTTATTTCTTTCCAGAAGCGATTGTTCCATCAGGAATTCACAGCTTTCGCCTGTACCATGCAGGCATATTACAACGGGTAGCCGTTCTTTATGTCCTTTGGGAATGGCGATTATGCCCGGTATAAACTCACTTAAAGTTCCTCTTAGACGGAATTCTTCCAGAATAAGCTCATCTGATCTCGTTCCACCGAATCCCCCCGACTCAGCGGAGCTGAGAAACGGAAGAACAGAAGTCTCAAAACGATTTTTTACGTTTATCAATGGCGGTAAATCATTATGTGGTATGCGCAGGATATTCGCCAATCGCTGAGATACAGGATTATTGATTGTCATCGGTTGTAAAGGCTCAGATGCTTTATTATCAAGAATCTTTCCGTATTCTGGAATATATTTACGTGCTTGTTCTTTTGTTTCTGAACTTATGAGGAAAAGCGGGTCTTGTCGAATTGAACGCATACCTAAATCATAAAGGTCTTTTGAGCGAAAAAAGCGAACAGTGCTGTTTCCAATAGTCACGATCTTGACCAAGCCATAGTCTTCCATCCTTTTGCCTAGCGGGTTGAAGTCATTATTAAATCCCGAATATCTCGCAAGGAAAGGATAGGTCATTACGTGAGGAACACCATTATATATAACAGTTCCAGTAAGATCAATCCAACGGCGATATGAAATATCAGTACGTTCCTCTAACAGATGAATCATTGTGCAGCGATTATAGTCCACACCCATCATTATGATCCATGCGTTGAGTTCCAGAAGTCGTGAAAATGGGCTGTCTAAAGAAAAATCGGTGAGATTGTGACGTTCGGTAATATCTTCAGCAAACGGACCAATTGCGGCAATAGGGTGTGGGGCATGATAGCTTCGGCGATTGCCTTCCCATGTACGGACAGTCTCTGATATTCGTCCCATAAGCGATGGAGAATTATCTCTGTCCCATACCTGATCGAGTCCATCCCAGAAGTAATTGCGGAATATTGGTACAGACAGAGTGCCTTCCTCGCCAAGCACGTCCAGAAAGGCTTTTACTACCGTCTCGGCTCCGCCTTCAACGTAACCGAAGGAACTCAAAGAGCTATGCACAAAGGCAACATCGCCTGTTTTCAGCCCTAATTCCTTCAGACCGTTGATAATATCTTGCTGGGTTACTGATCTGTCTAGTTTGCCCAATTGATATGTTTGTAGGGGCGAAGCATTTGTCTATAAGGAGAGTTTTATTTCTAACATTCACAAGACAAATGCTTCGCCCCTACTCCTATACATTAGAACTTTGTCATGATTGATATTCTATGGGTGTTACCAAGCTCGTGACTGAGAAACGCATAGTCAATTATGAAACTCAGCCCTGATTCACCCTTAGCAAACGAAACGTTCAGTCCTGCGCCTGCGGTAAAGTCACTTCCCTGAAGTCCTGCACGCAGAGAAAGAAGATCAGCAAGCACATACTCAACACCATAACGCATTTCCAGACCATATCTTGTGTTTGCGTCTATGGAAAACAGCATATCGCTTGAAATGCCGGGAAACATTCGGTCATAAGCGATCCCGACTTTAAGGTTCGGCTGAATTACGTCTGTATGCGATGGCGATGAAGTTGTGTTCCATATAAGTCTTGTCTTAAAGAAATCCTGAGCCACTAAACCTAATGACAAATCCGACAAAATCTGTTCTTCCGTTACTCGGTGGAACGAGACAGGCTCTTCTTTGCTAGACAGAAAACTTGCTCTCCAGATAAGTCCCAGATCACCACCAAAGCCTATGGCGTTTCTATTAGCACCTGATACAGAATTGTATATAAACTTTAGCGTTCCGCCAAGTTGAATATCTAAAGGTTTTAACCGTTTGCCATAGGAAAGCATAAAGGCGTTCTCTGTATCCTGCATATAACTGGATACAAACGGGCGATTTGATGCGCTCATGGGATTAGATTTTGGCAGTTGCGTTAGAGGAATACCATCTATTCCTAATCTCGCCCAACTAAGTCCCAAAACACCAGCTTTGCCAAACGGTTGAGTGCAATTAACGAAATCATATTTGTCTAATCCGAACATTGTCGTGTGCATGAAGGTTAGTTCGGTGCGTTTAAGACCTCCAAGCCCTGCCGGGTTCCAATAAGCGGATGTGCCATCATTTGCGACAGCGACAAAGCTTCCGCCCATGCCCAAAGCCCTTGCGCCTGCACCAATATTCAGGAATTCGCCTGCGTATTTCTCTGCGCCCATCGCTGGAATACATAGAGAAATAAACAATAAGCAAATCAAACATAATAATGAACGATTATGTAAATATTTTAATCTAAACATCTGTCAATTTTCCATATTTTAAGCATCTTTAAAAAAGTATGTTAAAGTTTTCCATAAGCGTAAAAAATCCCCCCTTCCCCCCTTTTCAAGGGGGAATAATCAAGTTTCCCCCTTTGTAGGGGCATATTGAATATGCCCTTTGGGGATAAAGGGGGATTTTAAAATGTTTACCACATATTGAGGCTTAAAGATCAAAAAATTTAACATCATTTTAAACTTGCTTTAAATTATTTAAGTTTCAACATTTTTCCTGTTTCAACAATATCTTTTCTGCCCTGACGTTTTAATCTGAGTTTGTAATAATAAACTCCGTTGGCTACTTCCTTACCGTCCTCATCTCTCCCATCCCAATGGATTGTAACGAAGTTGATAACGTTCTGATCTTCCAACGTCCTGATTAACCTGCCTGACACTGTATAAATCTTGACTATCGCATCATCTGCGACTGAACTAAGCTGAAATACGACATCAGTCTCGCGCTCAAATGGGTTGGGATAATTCATCAACGATTTTTCCTCAATCTCAAATTCGCTTTTCACCTCAAACTTGATTGATCTAACGCCTAAATTGCCATTAAGATCATAAGCCTGAAATTTAGCTTCATAGTTACCGGGTTCCAATTTACCGGGGGCAAAGTTTACCGCAACGTCATTTGATGAGGGTTCCCAATTAAAAATATAATCTTCCTGTTTGGCAGGCTCAAATTCACCTGCATCTAGACTCATAAGAATATCAATATTACGATACAGTAGGTCAATCCCGTTGTCGTCAGATATTAAAGCGTGAATCTTAGGCTCAGATGAAACTACATCTCCATCAGCAAAATTCTGATCTGCCACGTCTATTTTTATGTTCGGTGGACTATTATCACTACTTAACATAAGGCTAAAAATACCAGACCATTGTGATTCTGCTTCTATTATACCTGTATCAACAGTTTTGAATGAGAGCCTGTCGTTTGAGCTAAATGGTATTAAACCAGATATTAGCTTGATATGTATGCCAGTAACATTGTCGTAGAATTCATCTCCAACTGTGCCTGAATATATCTGACCACCTTTCTTGATAATTCCCGTTTTGTTACCCGCAACGTTGAAGTGATCCGAATCAATGAAGCTTATATTCCAATCATCAACAGGGGTATTAGCGTTTTCATCTGTGTATATCAAGCTTACTATACCGTTGCCTGTTTTCTTGACGTCATCAATCAAGAAAGCCTGAACTTTATCGTCAAGAACAGCCTTTGAAGGTAAACGAGCCCATCTTTTGGCTGATTCATACCAGAGATAAATACCAACGTTTGATACTCGATCCTCCAAAGTTTTTCCAATGACATCTAATTGTTCAGGTTCCAGTTGGCTATCTGGAATTCCGTTAAGCCCTAACTCTTTCTTTATTTCTTCCTTCAAAGGTAAAAGATCGAATCTCATTTTGACTGATACAGGTTTATCAAAATTAGTTGCTGGAGAAGTCTTTCCTGTATTGTTTAATGAATCATGCAGTATATATCCCTCTTTATTTCCTCCAGAAAATGTCACGAAGGAAATAGATGGCTGGTTACTTGGTATATTAATGTCATTTACATTTTCAATGGATATAACACTATCCTGTTTAATGCTATCAGTCTGCGTTGCTACTTGAAATACGTTGTCAACGCTTTTTGTTGATACTCCCTGACCCGGCGCAAGTAGAGCGTGCGTAACATCAATTATCTTGAAGGCTATATTATCATTCTCGTTCTCTTCGTCATATACACCAAAATTAGATTTGGTTACGTCAGTAACAGGATCAATCCATGCGAATATCATCTGCCTTCCCATAGGCAATGAACATGGCATAAATACAGATGCTGTCTGTATTTGTTGGTCTGATAACGGTGTCCAATCACTTACTTTGATTGTTGTTTCAGCGAGTATTTTAGCATCCTTGTCAACGATCTTGTCGTTGTTTTGGTCCGGATTACCATCAAAGATTATCACACGGACAGGTAAGGAGATCGCTGTATTGCTTGCGTTTATTACGTCAACGCTTACACCCCATTTATCAAACAGAATTGAATCTGTTCTTCCGTTACTCGGCGGAACGAGATAGGTATAACTGATACTTGTTTCAGAATTATCCGAATTGTGTGATATAATCAGATTGGGTTTATATGGTAAATCTATACTCATCTGATCGCTGGTTACAAAATTACCATCTACGTCTGTTGCCTTTATGCGATAGGATATGTCCTTCGTTCGGAATGAAAGTTTAATTGGTTCTTGCATTTTATAAGCTTTCTTTTCCTGATCAAAGATCATCTGTGATTCATTTTCACCAGAATTCATATTCCAGATTAGAACAACGGATTTCAGTTCTGTTCTTCCGTTACTCGGCGGAACGAGATTTGAGGAATCAACATCATCATCTATCTTTGCATAGATTTGAAGTTTATCATCAGCGATCTCGTGACTTACATTAGCAAAATACGGCTGGCTGATGCTGAATTCCATCCCGCCGACAACACTTTCAGAGCCATTCTGACCATATAGCTTCAATACTCCCCTACCGGCTGTCACGCTCTTTGGGATATTATAAGATACGGCAGGGAAAACACCGTTCACTATGGATATGTTCTTAACGTCTTTACTACCATCAGGGAAAATCATAGTTGCTGTCATATTGCCATTTATACTGACAGATTGACCATCAACAGATTTTACGACCTGACCGGAAGAGACGTCAAGTTTTCCACCCGGTGATACAGAAGCATTAGCGGTTTTTGGATACACTTCGTAATCTGGCAGACACAATTTTGATGCAGGATCGCCAAAGAGTGTATACTGATACATCTGGCTTAACCACATTACACCCTCTTCCTTTACAACTCTTGTCTTTGCTATAGAGACTGCCTGTCCTATTCTGCGTATCTTGTCTTTAAATATGCTATCGAATATAAAATTATTAAGTGCTACGTTTCCGGGACCGTATGTCAGCCTTGTCGCACTAAACATGGCAACCACACCTTTTTTCTTAGCTCTAAGCATACCCTCTGCCATGCAGAGTTCACCGGGTACATCAAAATATCCGTTATAACAGCTAAAAACCGTAAGGAAAGGATATGTTTCTGTTTCTTTGAGGTTTTCTATGTCAGTTATGCTTAATATTATCTCATGCGCCCATACGTGCCTTCCACCATGCCCTGAATATTGAGAAATGACAGAACCGTTGGCAAATGAGTCCATAATCATGTTCTGAGTTACGTCCGCTGGAATTCTTTTCTCACTCGGATTTTGCTGTACCTGTTGCATTATATCTTTCAAGTATATTTTTGTGGTATCATAGGCAACAGGTGTGTGATACTTATAGATGTCTTCGAGTCCTTCTTGAAATATCTCGTCTCCTGCGGCATAAGAATCGTCGTCAGCGATAGATACTATCTGCTTACGCCATTGACCATTTACACGACCTGACTCGTTAACAATTATTTTCTCCACAGCATTTTCTGCTTCCTCAACTTTCTCAACAGGTATACGTCCAAGATGGACGTCAGGGAAGCCATCATTTCCATCAATAGCGCTGTACCAGTGATCTACTGCGGTTTGACCGAACGTGGTCTTGATGTAAAAAGAAGGTATGAATCCTATAAGTTCAGGAGCTTCTTCATAAGTTTTATTATCAATTCCAAGAAAATCATAAGTAGCATCACCGAATAGGAGAACGTAAGACGGCGCTGGTTGTGTCCAGTTGTTGTAGGCATACGTTAAGAAATCCTTTATTGCGTGTGGGCTAACCATTCCATTACCAAACTCATCATATACGTCAGTAACGTCTATAACACGAGTTACGAAGCTACCTCCGTCAGCACTTGATCGCCAATCAGCTAGTTTTTTGGCAACGTCAATAAACATTGGATGCGAAATAATAATGTAATCAGCACGATTGTCTGTTTCTTTCAGATTAGATGGTGCATCAAGTTCAATACGATCAGGTTTCAGGATACTGGATGCGGTAACAGCCATATAATCATAAGCTTGCCCGCCATCATCCTCAAAAGTGGCAGAATAGGCAACGTCAGGAATTTTCGGATATGTTCTTCCGTTACTCGGCGGAACGAGAGTTGAGAATTTATCGTTGTTACTCACACCATTCATTATTATTTGCTTTATCCTGTTTTTATCATCCTGATTTAGTTTGTATTCTTTTACCACTACGTCTTTAAATCTGCTGACAGCGTTGTCGCCAGAAATCTGGAATACCTCAACGTTATTGTCAAGGAATCCGCTGACAGTATAATCGTTGATTTCATTAGAATAAACACTTAATTTATCTATTTCTTTCTTGATAAGGAATGTCTGCTGATTATCAGTTACCATCCACCTGATCCCCGATTCAAGCACTGATAAAACTGCTTTTTCGGATAGCGTTACTTTGGTATTTCTCAGTTTCTGATTTAGCTCTGGCGGGATTTTACCCTTATCGAGTGAAGTTTTATTATCAAGACTGATGCTGAATAATGGCTTTTCTGTTCTTCCGTTACTCGGCGGAACGAGAGATGCTTTCTCTTCTGGCGCTGAAAACTCAAGAGAATCATTAACAGCTATCAGCTTTCGGAAATAACCTAGCTCAAACCAGTTGAGATACAATTGATATGGATAGCTATCCATATCATTTCCATCGGATGGGTCTGTGCCAATTCGGGAAATACGAAGCACGTTATCAAAGCCTTCTTTTAATGCATCAATAGGTATCTGACCATCAAATGAATATACATCCTGACTGTTCCATTTTGCTTCTTCACCCGCTCTAAAACCATTAACAGATATCATCGCCTCATGTGCATAATTTGTGCATCCAACTAATTCTATCTTAAAATCTGGTTTAGAAAGGCTTTGAGCAAGATCGTAAACAGGGAAATTTATTGTAGCCTCATTCTTTGGTGAGCCATTTTCAACACCTGTCCAGAACCAGTGATCACGAGATTCAAACCACGAATCAGGATCGTTTGGATCACTGAAAGAGTGCTGAAGTTTGTGATGCAGATGATCTTCTTCAAAATGCACTTTGGATTTGAAGAAGGTGACTTCCGTTGCTGTTGGAGAGGATGGGACACCACTTTTTTGAACCATTCTAACGCCTTTATCCCCACCCCACGTCAACCAGTAAGTGTTCCAGCGAGTATAAATACTGATTGGTTTAGCGCCGAAGAACTCCACGTAATCCGCTGTATCAAACTTACCATCAGCTTCACCATATACGTAGATTGGAACTTCTGAATCAAGGAAGCGAACTTTGAGTGTTCTTGGATCAATGACGGAAGGGTCTATACCAGCGCCTTTGAGCATGGCGTAGTCAAGTTTGTATATGCCTTTTTGTCCTACAAAAATTTTAAGAGCTTGTTCTGTTCTTCCGTTACTCGGCGGAACGAGGTCTGTAATTTTTGGTGAACTTTGATTTGCTGGAGCTTTCTGCAATGATGAATTCCCTCTCCAGTCTTTTGCTGATTCATAATTTAGCAACAGGCTTTTGTAGGAATTTTCAAATTCAACATCACGAAATTTATTTTTTGCCGATACTGAAGGAGCCAGTTTGTTTCCAGAGAAGCTTACTCTTACAACGAGTTTTGTGTATTTCCTGAGCAATTTCAAAGCAGGATTGTATTGAATCGGGCATAGTTCCAGAATGACGACACGCTGATGCCTGAAATTGCCTTCGTAGACTATTTTTACGTTTTGGGCAGGATAGAGCGTATTCTGACGGTAGAATTCTTTATCAATGACAAATTCTTCTACCAGAGATTCCATCCCATCATCTGTTCTTCCGTTACTCGGCGGAACGAGAGTTGACTTGCGACTGACTATATTAGGAACAGGATTGGGAGTATATCCGAAAGTATCTGTATAAGCTGAATCAACAATATTGACTGAAATAGAAACTGATGGAGGAACGCCCAAAAATACTTGAGAATTAGGTAGTTTCGGTTTACCTGTATCTGACGTGAAACTGCAACCCTTATAGCTTATAAGGTTGTAATAGGTATTATTAAATTCCTTTTCTATTCTTCCGTTACTCGGTGGAACGAGATCTGTTCTTCCGTTACTCGGCGGAACGAGATTCTTTATCTCTAACCCACTTAATCCAAACTCTAACGTCACTCCACTAGCATCTGAGTTAATGATCTTTACTGATGAATCAACAGCCTGTGAGTATGCTAAACTGCTTATGGACAACGAAAACAGAACAAAAAGAGAAAGCAGGCGTGATTTCATAAACTTAATAAATGGCATTTTCAGAGTGTGAGATTGTTTGGAAGGGATCAGAGAACTTGAAGTGACATTATATATCATTTCTCCAAACTCCTTGCTTGTCCTTACCAAAGATCGTAGATTGTTTTTGAGTATATCATAACGTCTATATACCTGTCAAGGTTTACCTTTTTTTCATTGATAGATACTGTTTCCAGACGTTATAAGCTGGTCTTTTTGCTCCGTTTTCATCTACTATTCCACAGTCCTTCCAGACAGAGAATATTTCGAGAGTTAAAGACCGCTTTTCGAGTTGAGGAGCAATGCTCTTGAATAGTGCGTCATAGTCACGATACAAAAAGTCAATAATGAAGAGATAACCATCCTGATTTCCTCTTTCGAGAAGCGTCTTAAAATAGGTCGCTTGCTTTTCAGGCGAACCTTGTATTGTTACTTTGTAACTCTCAAGAACTATGTCTTCTGCAGGAAAGCCCGTCTCAGTGATTGCCAAAGGCTTGTCTGTGAATTTGCGAATCCAATCAAGAGTTTTTATTGGCTTTTCGGATTGCCCCGCCATAAAAGGATAATAACTGATGCCCATTACGTCACTATATTCGAGAAGTTTCTTGATTTCGTCCTGTTGTGTCTCAATGTCCTTCCAGCCCGGATTGGTTAGATTGTGGAGAGATACAGTGAAAAATATGGGAAGATTAGGATAATCCTTCTTTAGTTCTGTGTAAGTATATTTATAAAGCTCAACGAAAGGAGACCATATATCAGGTGAGTTATGGAATAGCTCATTTACTTCAATACCAATGACAAGGTAATCAGGCTGAAAATACTTAACAGCACTGCGACAGTAATTGAGATATGCTTTCTTGATGATAGGGTCGTTAAACGCCTTATCCTTAAAAGGTTCTGGTATTGGCATATCCTCGTCTACGCCACGATACATCTCCATTGCGTTTCTGCCTTCATTCAAGGGAGTCAAAGACAGAAACATTTTCTTATTCTTGTTTACATCTCTGCGACCTTGCCAGTCCTTCATCATGTTTGGGTGGAAAGACTTGTCATCCAAAGCCTCTGTCCATGGCACACCCTGTTCTAAATGCTGTGAGATTATATCACCATTTTCCATAATGAACTTGGCTGTGTCTATTATTGCATCAACAGTCATATCCCATGGGAAAGGTGTAAACCCCATGAAGTAGGCTCTATCGCCTTTCGGTTCTTGAGCAACCCCGATTGGTTCTGCTGAATGTCTGGCACATCCTAGCATCAGAATTGTGATTAGTGATATAGCAGAAAAACTTAAAACTCTATTCTGTAAAATCTTCATGATCTTATAATCCTTCTCGAATGCGATCTATTGGTCAACCAAATAAGTCTTTTGGGAAATAGAACGCGGATGACGCAGATCGAGCGGATTTGCGCAGATTTAACTCATAAAAAGTGACGGATGACGTGTAACGAGTGACGGATATTCAGAACAAGATACTTCTGGAGGATAGGAGATAGTGTATTGCATTGACGCTAGTGTTTTGACTGCCGTTTTTGACAAGAATGATAAATTTCATGATCAAAGCCTTTCATTCTTTAGATTCATTGTTAAATCTGATGTTGAAATAATTATTCCAGCTTTGGCTCTTGCAGAATTGGCAGGTGCTCTTGCTCGTAAAGGCAATAAAGTCAATGATATTATAGATTATCTCAATGTTTTAAGAAGCCTTCGCAATATAGAATTCGTGGATTTGACTGTGGAACTTTGTGAGTTCTCTGCTGATATAGCGATGAAATTAAAAGTCAAAGGCAGTGATTCTGTTTATATAGCAGTATCTCATAAATATAATTTGAAATTAGTTACAAATGATAATCAACAGTATGAACGTGGAAAGATCATGATTGAGACTATTAAACCCGACAAGGACTTATGAAAAAGGTAATTACTGATACAGAAATGTTAGAAGAATATGATTTTAGTAAAGGTGTAAGAGGTAAATATTCTCAGCGTTATGCTACGGGAAGCAATGTGGTTGTGATCTCTCCAGATGTTGCAGAAGTTTTTCCAGATTCTGAATCAGTCAATGAAGCTTTACGTATGCTTATCAAGATAGCACAACAGACAAAAAAATCTTCCATACAGCTTTAAGCATTGCCGAATAAGGATGCCTGTAAACGAAACTTATAGCTCCTCCGTTTTAGGTAGCAGATAGATAATGATCGATATTTGTTTTAGCGGAGGAGGGAACATGAAATATCAAAAAATAATGTGCGATGCAAAGTCAGGCTTTGATAAAATACCATTGATCTTCATGGTATTTATTGGGCTTTTGGGACTAACTTCTGTAGTATTAGGCGATTCGTGGGCAACGAAAGCGGATATGCTAAACCCAATGTCCAACCTATCTACTATGGTGATAAATGGGAAAATTTATGCCATCGGAGGAAGCGGGGGACAGGTACGTATAGAACAACAATTCAGGATCTCTGAGATAGAAGAATATGATCCAGTCCAGAACATCTGGACAGAAAAAGCCAAAATACCAACAGAAAGTATCAACTCATCTATTAGTGCGGTGAACGGTAAGATTTACGTCATTGGCGGGTATGATGACAACGGGCTTGTTTCAAAAGTGGATGAATATGATCCAACGACAGATACATGGACAAAGAAAGCGGATATACTCACTCCGAGAACTGGTTTATCTACCTGTGTAGTGAATGGGAAAATCTACGCTATTGGTGGTGAGAAACTTGCTGGCGGCGCACTTTCGGCTGTGGAAGAATATAATCCGGTGACGAATAAGTGGACAAAGAAGGCAGATATGCTAACGCCAGGAACTGATTTATCTATCTGTGTAGTAAATGGGAGAATCTATATCGTTGGAAATACAAATATGCAACCAGCCGTGGGTGGAGGGCAACCAATGGTGGAGGAGTATAACCCTGACAATGATAAATGGACACAAAAAGCAGATATGCCGACCCCTATTAATAATCCTTTTGTGGCAATAATAGATGGCAAAATCTATGTTATTGGAGGATCAAGGAATTGGAATGTAGGTGGAGGAGTCGGTCAGATGGGGAATACCCTAACAGTAGAACAATATGATCCAGCGACAGATACCTGGACACAGGAAGCGGATATACCAACACAGCAGAATAATCCATCTATTGCAGCAGTAAATGGCAAAATCTATGTTATTGGAGGTTCAGGAGATTTGGCTGGAGTTGGAGGACCCGCTCAAGCGGGGAATGTCCAGACAGTAGAGCAATATGATCCAACAACGGATATATGGACACAAAAAACAGATATACCAACACAGCGCAGCAATTCATTTGTGGCGGTAGTCAATGGTAAAATCTATGTTATCGGAGGATTAGGAGCGCAAGCAGGTGCAGTAGGAATCGGTCAAATGACGGTTCTTAAGGCAGTAGAGGAATATACTCCAGATGGTTGGCAATCCTTCTCTGTTTCTCCCGCCGGTAAGCTAGTAACAAAATGGGGAGCGATAAAGATTCAGAATTGATCGAAGCTCAAGCAATTCGGGATACTAAACTCAACATACCAAATTTGTAAATCTGACTGTGGAACTTTTTGCTGAAAACAATGTTTGGTAATATTCCTGAATACTTATGATAAGATGAACCTTTTTGAAGATGCTACTCAGGAAAGGATTTTTACTGAAGCGCCATTGGCTTATCGGATGCGCCCACGAACTCTTGATGAGTTTATCGGTCAGCAACACATCATCGGTGCAGGAAAACTTCTGCGCAGAGCTATCGAGGCTGATAGACTTACTTCTGTTGTCTTTTATGGTCCTCCCGGTACTGGCAAGACCTCGCTTGCTCAAGTCATCGCTAAACGTACTCAAACATCATTTCAGCAATGCAACGCCATCAATAGCAGTGTCGCTGAACTCAGGCAGATAATCAAGGAAGCTAAAGATAGACGCTCACTCCACTCAAAAAGAACCATACTCTTTATAGACGAGATACATCACTTCAACAAATCCCAGCAAGATTCTCTCCTACCAGACATTGAATCCGGTAACGTAATATTCATCGGCGCAACTACACAGAATCCATATTTTTACATCATCCCGACAATACTTTCGAGATCACAGATATTTCAATTCTTTCCTTTGCGTGAAAGCGACCTTAAAGAGATAGCCATAAAAGCCTTGAAAGATTCTGATCGCGGTTTCGGAAAACTGAATGTGAATATAACAGACGAAGCACTCAAACACTTGATTGAATCATCCAGCGGAGATTCTCGACGTGTATTGAATGGTCTTGAGCTTGCGGTACTTACTACGCAACCAGACGCTGAAGATGTCATAAACGTTGACCTTTCAGTAGCAGAGGAATCCATCCAGAAACGGGCAGTTGTTTATGACTCATCAGATGATTCGCATTATGACACCATCTCCGCTTTCATCAAAAGCATGAGAGGTTCTGATCCTGATGCGGCGCTATTCTGGCTTGCAAAGATGATCTACGCAGGTGAAGACCCTCGTTTCATTGCGCGCAGGATACTAATATGCGCATCCGAAGACGTTGGCAACGCCGATCCTCATGCACTGCTAGTAGCAAATGCCGCACTTAATGCTGTGGAGTTCGTAGGTATGCCCGAAGCAAAGATACCACTTGCTCAAGCTGTAACATATATCGCCTGTGCGCCCAAAAGTAATTCTGCCATTGCGAGCATAGGCAAGGCTATTGCTGATATTGAAAAAGGCGTTTCAACAGTAGTTCCTCGTCATCTCAGGGATGCAAGTTACTCAAGTGCAAAGAAACTCGGTCATCAGGTAGATTACAAATATCCTCACGACTACGAGGGTCATTACGTCAAACAAAGATATATGCTCCATGATGCCAAATACTATGACCCCAGCGACGAGGGATATGAGAAGAAGATCAAAGAACGATTGGAGTTTTTGAAAGGTAAGAAATAATTGTCATTTTTTGGAACTATCGCTGAAACCAAATACTGCGGTCAGTATATCACCAATTTGATTGCTGTATTGACTAATGAGGATAATTCTGATAAAATCCATGATTAGTGAAGAAAATTTTTGATTATACTATTTATTTGTAAGGTATTTTATCCTGTAAATATCAGGTTTTGAAGGGAGTAATGATATATGAGAGTGTTAGTAACTGGTGCTACGGGTCAGGTTGGATGCAGACTTGTCCGACAGTTGCTGGCAAGCAATTATGAAGTAAGGGCATTGATTCTGACGGATGATCCCAATAAAGTACGTCTTGATGGTTTAGAAGTTGAAATTATAGAAGGCAATTTGCTTGACGTGTCCCTGTGCGAAAAAGCGATGGATAAAGTGCCTTACGTAATACATACCGCCAACCTTGTTGGACCTTTGCCGGGGATGTCAGAGACGGAATTTTTCAATAATAACGTCACAAGCACTTTTAATCTTGCAAGCGTTGCCTCAAAGCTGACTGACAAAATACAAAAATTTGTTTACATAAGCTCTTCGTCTGTATACCCAAATGATTCACACGAAATCGCCACAGTCTACAATCCTGTTGACGAGATGCACCCATTACGTCCAGAAGGTGCTTATGCGCTCAGTAAACTCATTGGTGAGGAGATCGTCAAAGGGTATACACGGCAAAGAGGTTTGCGTTCGATTATGCTCCGTCCATCGGGTATCATATCTGGAACTGCTATACTTGACAGATGGTCTGTAAGTTTCGTAGGCGCAATATTGAGAGCAGGACAAAATAGTCCACGAAGCAGTATTTATATGCGTGACGGACAAGAGCTATGGCACGACCTTGAGATGAAAGCTTTATCCAAAGAACAGCCATGCGCCGTTGTAGACAAATACAAAGCCCCATGGCTTTATCAGCCAGTAGATGCCCGTGACGTTGCTCATGCCTGTATCTGTGCGATAGAAAGCAAATCCTCACCGGGTGAAGCCTTCAACGTCAGCGCACCTGAAGCAATACCATTTACACAAGCGGCGCAGATAATGTCTGAAGTTACAGGTATCCCTGTTTTGAATTATGAAGTGCCTGTCAGGTGGATATATGATCTAAACAATACAAAAGCAAAATATGGTATTAACTACAAGCCCAAGTGGGGTATCAGAGAGATGATTGATTCTGCGCTGGCAGTTCAGCGTGGTGAATCCGATGGTTTGACTTAGTGGTTATAACAGGGCGAACACGCAGGTTCGCCCCTATAATTTTTGAGATACTATAGAACAGGAGGTGCTTTATGAATACGTTTATAAGATTTTATTTCATTTTAGTATTGACGTGCCTATTTCTTATTGTTCAGGTTTGTATGGCAGCAGATGATTCGTTAGTACTTCATTTTACCTTTGACGAAGGTGCTGGAAAGGTTGTAACAGATGATTCTATATATCTTAACAATGGTAATTTTAAGGCAAATCCTAAATGGGTGGATGGAAAATCTGGAAAAGCCCTTTCATTTAATGCAGGAGATTCTGTTGAAATACCGAGTTCCGACAGCTTAGACATAACTAAGGCTATCACTATGGAAATGTGGGTAAAGGTTTCCGCTGGTGCAGAAATTAAGCAGTCCGGTATAGAAAGAGGCGGATGGGAAGTAGGAGAATATGGCATTTACCCCGTATATGAAGGTGGAACAGTTATACAGTTCTTTGATCTACCTGCGGCTTGCGGTGATGCAGGTATAAGGGGACGGAGTATCCAGGATGGTGAATGGCATTATTTCACTGGAACATGGGATGGCAAAAATATCTTACTATACATAGATGGCGAATTAGAAAAATCAGGAGGATGCGACGGTGAATTAAAGTCGAGTAATCGATCTGTGTATATAGGTTCAAGAAATGGTGGTGAGCGTTTTCTGAGTGGAGTAGTGGACGAAGTCAGGATTTATAATAGGGCTTTGACACAAGCAGAAGTCAAGAAAGATATGCAGACATTTGGTGCTATTTCTGTAAATCCTTTGAAAAAGTTAGCTATTTGTTGGGGAGAAGTCAAACATTAGATTTATGAAAAGGGGGTGTTAGTGCAAGAAATATAATTGCGTTTCCTCTTGTTAGTGGTTCACCGAATTAGTTTTTTTATGTTGTGGGGTAATCTGCCAGATTGCCATTTTTAGCAAACTAGCAGTTTGCTCCAATTAAATTATTAATTCGGTTGACCAGTAGTATTGGAGTTATCATATTTAACTATTGCTTATTAATTGGAGGAGGAGAAAATGTTTTCAAAGTGCATGGTTTTAATAATGATTTGTGTATTAATAATTTCGTGTTTGGCATTTGCAGAGGACCCGCCATCAAAACATCCAAAAACGGGAGTATCACTTGTAGTACAATGCCTTAAAGGTACTCCAAGAGCGATTGATGGTAGTTTGAATGACTGGCAACTTACCTTTTTAGAACCCGCATCGCTCGATACGAAAGAGCAGATATTTTCTGGCGTCGCCCCCGGTGCCGCAAGCTGGGACGGAGTAAAAGACCTTAGTGGTAATTTCTATTTATTGTGGGATGATAAGAACATATACATCGCAGTCGTTGTGAAAGATGATAAACTGGTAATGAATAAAGCTGGTGATACTATCTGGAATGCAGATTGTATTGAAATATTCTTCTCCGAACCCTTAAAGAATGCTGGTTCTGCTACTGATCATTATCAATATGGTTTTAACGCTAATAACCAGAAATGGAACTGGTGTAACATGGATGGAAACGGATCAAAAGAACCAGATTATTTACAGATAGCATCTTCCAAAACTGCTGATGGATATATATGTGAAGCTTCTATTGAGCATAAAAATATGAAATCTTTGACATTTAAGGCTGGTACTACTCTTGGATTTCATGCTGTTCTTGATGACACTGATGCTACGGATAGAGAAATTCAAATGACGTGGACTAGCCTTGAGGCTCACAATCAAACTACAGGATTTGGACATGCAATTCTATCAGCCCAAACCATGTCTGTAAATTCTGAAGCAAAAGCTGTTTTAACATGGGGAGCTATCAAGAATCAATGAGGTAATTAGCGATAGCACTTGAAAATTTTTTGAAAAAGGAGAAGAAAATGAATTCAGGAAAAATTTTTAAAATGTGTTTTATCTTATCACTTTTCGTATCTGTTGCTGTAATGCTATTAAGTTCACCCGATCAGGCTAGTGCTACGAACAAGAAATATAATCGTGTTGCCAGAATTGGAACACCACAAATTGACGGAGATCTCAACGATCCAGTCTGGCAAAAAGCCGACTGGCAGGAAATGGACGTTTACGCTGGTGGAGCGCAACCCAAGAATTTCAAGGCAAAATCCGCTGTCCTTTGGGATGACAATTTCCTTTATACCGCTATTGACGTAGATGATCAAGAACATGCTGTTCCCAAGGCGGTTGCTCCGGGAGCAGATACTATATGGAATGGCGATTCATTTCAGGGTCGTGTTGATCTTGAATATGACAGCATATCAAATTCAGGAGATGATATCGAATGGGGCTATGCTTTACAAGATGGAAAGGTTATGACTTTTGCATGGTCAGGCGCTGGCAATATTGACTTTGATACTGTAAAGATCATCCGTGACGATAAGAATAAGAAAACTTACTACGAAGCGGCGTTGGTTCTGCGCCTTATCAAACCTAAACAAACGTTATCTAAATATATAAAAGAGAACAAAGATGCAAAGATTGGCTATTCCGATATGGTGAATGCTAACGACGGCGGTGCTCGCCTTGGATGGCTTGAGTGGTCTTCTGGTATCGGAGCAGCAAAAGATGCTAACCAGTTCGGAACTCTAACCTTCGACAGTAAACCTATGGCTGTAAGCTTTGCAGGAAAACTTGTTTCGACATGGGGAATAATTAAAAATCAATGAAAGAATTAGCGATAGCATTGGTCAGCGGAGGCATGGATAGCTGTGTCTCCACTGCCATAGCGAAACAAAATTACGATCTGGCACTACTTCACGTCAACTACGGTCAGAGGACAGAGGAACGTGAATTACAAGCCTTCAATTCCATAGCTGACTACTATCAGGTCAAAAGAAGGCTTGTTGCCAGCATAGAATACTTAAAGCAGATAGGTGGATCAAGCCTTACAGACGAAAACATATCCGTCAGCATGGCTGATCTGGATAATAAAAGTATACCAACCTCTTATGTGCCTTTCAGGAATACGCATCTTCTGGCAATCGCAGTATCGTGGGCGGAGGTAATAGGTGCAGGAAAAATCTTTATCGGTGCTGTGGAAGAGGATAGTTCAGGCTATCCAGATTGCAGAAAAGAATATTATCAGGCACTTAATAAGCTGATTGAGGTTGGCACAAAGCCTGAAACTTGCATTGAAGTTGTTACCCCGCTTATAGACATGAAAAAGGAAGAGATCGTTTTGAAGGGCATAGAGCTTTCAGCGCCATTACATCTAACATGGTCGTGCTACAAAAACAACGATATTGCTTGTGGTATATGTGATAGCTGCGCATTGAGAATCAAAGGATTCAAGAAAGCAGGCGTGAAAGACCCAATAGAGTATGGTGTTACTATTAAATGGTAAAACATGAGATTATAATGATTGAATTTAGAATGGTTTTAACGATGGAAACCGCAATAAAAAGTATCTTGGCTCAATTACATAATAGATTTGAAGTGATCTATGGAGATCGTTTATCAAATATGCTTCTCTATGGTTCTCAGGCAAGAGGAGATGCAGACCCGGAGTCTGACATTGATGTCTTAGTCGTGCTGAAAGGCGAAGTTTCACCATGTGATGAGATTGATAGAACGATCAAGGATATTGCGGATGTTTCGCTAGAAAATGACGTTGTGACCTCCTGTGTCTTTGTATCAGAAGATCAGTTTGAGAATGAACACAGTCCTTTGCTAATGAATGTCCGTCGAGAAGGTATAGTTTATGAACCAAGACCAAGAGGATTTACTCTCACAAGCACAAAATAGCCTAGAAGCGGCAAAATTGCTTTATACAAATGGTTATTCTGGATTTGCTGCATCTAGGGCTTATTATGCAATGTTTTATGTTGCTGAAGCTTTTCTCATTGGCAAGGGATTGTCTTTTTCAAAACATAGTTCAGTCTGTTCTGCTTTTGGGAAACATTTTGTAAAAACTGGAATTGTATCTTCTGAATTCCATCAATATCTCATTAAAGGTATGGAAGTTAGACATGCTGGTGACTATGGAAAAGCAGAATCTGTAACTCCTGAATCTGCTAAAGAACTTTTAATCCATGCAGAAGAATTTCTAAAGATGGGTGAACAATTATTATAAATTGGGTAGATTGGGTTTTGTTCCTTGTCTCAATCTACAAGCTAAGGATTCAAGAAAGCAGGCGTGAAAGACCCAATTGAGTATGCTATTCCTATTGAATGGTAAAACATGAGATTATAATGATTGATTAGAGAGGATTCAAAAGCAGATGTAAAAGGTACCATAGGGTATGCCTTTCCTGTTATTCCAATTATATTTGTTAGGTAGTTAAAAATATGGATAAAAACTGGAAATGGACTGACCATATATTGAAGCAGATAAAATAAAAAATATATAAAAGGAAAACAAGTATGAGAATGCGCTATTCACAAGAAGCGGATGCAATATATATTCGTCTCAAAGAAAACAAAATAGTCAATTCTGACGAAATATCAGATGGCGTAATCTTTGATTATGACGAAAATGGGGATGTCGTAGGTATAGAGATACTATGGGTATCTGAAAAGGCAGATATAGACCAACTTATTATTCAGTCTTTCAATAAGGTTATGGTAGAATCTACCGAAGTTTCTAAAGTAGCATAAAATCATCAGGTGAATTGGTTAGTAAAGACTGTTTTGTCATTTAGAAAGGATGTTTTATTATGGCTGATGAAATAAGATTCGGTATTGTAGGTTTGGGTATGGGAGCGAATAGGGCAGAGATCGTAACAAAAACTACTGGTGCAAAATTAGCCTGTGTTTGCGACATCGTTGAAGAAAACGCAAAAAGATTCGCAGAAAAACATGGCTGTGCTTATGAAACTGACTATGAAAAAATGCTTCAAAGGGATGATATTGATGCAGTTGGAGTAATGTCACCAAGCGGACTACACGCAGAATTCGCAATAATGGCGGCGAAAGCAGGAAAGCACGTATATACAACGAAACCTATGGACATACTCGTTGAAAAATGTGATGAGCTTATTGCGACAGCGAAAAAAGCTGGCGTCATATTAGCTGTTGACTTTGGGGAACGCTATCTTCCAGCCAATAAGCGAGTTCTCAAAGCTATTCAATCAGGACTTATGGGTAATATGTTCCTCGCTGATCTGAGGATGAAATGGTATAGAGCGCAGAGTTACTATGATGGTGGATCGCCTGCTGGATGGCGAAGCAAGAAACGTTACGAGGGTGGTTCTGCCGCTAATCAAGGCGTGCATTTCATTGACCTGATCCAGTGGTTTATGGGTCCCGTAAAGACTGTCATCGGCAAAAGCGCAACTCTGGCGCATAATATCGAGACAGAGGACTTGAGCGTGGCTATACTGGAATTCAAGAGCGGAGCTTGTGGCGTGCTTCAAACAACGACCTGCAATACACCCGATCTCGGAAGCGCAATGGAGTTCTCAGGCACAAATGGGACATTATCATGGAAGGATTCAAAGGTCATATTGTATAAGCTCGCAGATAAACCCGAAGCCACACTTGATGAAATTGAGGTTGAACCCGGTCCGAATAACATAATCGAGGATATGGTTTCTGCTATCACAAAGGGAACGCCTGTTGCGGTTGATGGTTACGAAGGCAAAAAATCCGTTGTGATATTCAATGCAATATATGAATCATCAAGAACAGGAAAGCCTGTGCATTTATAGGAGGTAATTAATGCAGTATCGAAAACTAGGAAAGACGGGTATTGACGTTAGTGTGCTCAGTCTGGGAACGGAATATTTGATAAACATACCACGAGAGCAAGTCGTTTCTGTAATACATAAGGCGCTTGACAACGGCATTAACTACTTTGACCTTTTCTTTGCACAACCTGAGTTCCGTGATAATATGCGTGTCGCTTTCAAGGACTATCGTGATAAGGCACTTCTTGCGGCGCATCTTAGTTCTACAGATAATAATGGTCAATACGAGAGAACCCGTGATCTAAAACTGTCTGAGGAATTCTTCAATGATTTTTTAACTCGCTATAATACCGACTACGTTGATTTCGTGTATCTGCACAACAGCGATGGTCAGGAAGATTACGATCTCGTGATGAACGGTGGTCTGCTGGATATGGCGAAACGATTTGTCAAAGAAGGCAAGGCTAGATTTATTGCTTTCAGCGGTCATACTCCCTCAACCGCACAACAAGCAGTCGAAAGCGGAGAGGTTGATGTACTGATGTTTCCAATCAGTCTTGTAAATAACGCAATTCCCGGCAGAAAAGAAATGCTAAATGCCTGTGTAAAACATAACGTTGGTCTTGTGGCAATGAAACCTTTTGCAGGCGGAAAATTATTACAAAAAGATCAAATCATGACTCTGGAACACTATCAATTAGGTGATTCAAAGAGAGACATTGAAAAACCTGCTGAGATCAAGCCAATTCAATGTCTATCTTATACATTATCGCAAGTTGGTGTGTCAAACGTTGTTCCCGGCTGTAAGACTGTTGAGCAATTAGATGAAGCACTCGCTTACTTTGGCACAACTGATGAAGAAAAAGATTTTTCAGAGATCATTCAATATTTTCAGCAATACGTCACAGGTGAATGTTGCTATTGCAACCATTGTTTGCCATGCCCATCTGAGATTAACATCGGCTTGACTATGCGCCTGCTTGATATGGCACAGAGCGATATGACTGACGAGATAAAGTCAGCCTATAACGCAATGCAGACCAGTGCATCTGATTGTGTAGAGTGCGAAATCTGCATGGAGCGATGTCCATTTGAAGTAGACGTTATCTCCAAGATGGAACAAGCGCAGAAGTTATTTGTCTGAAAATATATAGTTTTATTTTCAAAAGGAGGGAATCGGGATGTTTAGGAAGCTTACTGTATTCTTGATCCTTATGCTTGCATCATCTCTCGTTCCGCCGAGTAACGGAAGAACAGATTTGGCGCAAGCCCAACAGATTGTTACAGATGGACTGGTCAGCTACTGGTCTTTTGATCAATCCCAAATTGTAGGAAAAACCGTAAAAGATACTAAAAGTGGTCATGATGGAACTATCGCAGGGAATCCAGTGGTCGTACAGGGGAAGGTAAACGAAGCCTTATCTCTCAATGACGGTAAAGCAGGTGATAGTATCGTTGTTCCTGATGCCCCTGATTTACATACCTTAAAAGAATTGACTATCTGTCTATGGCTTAACTTTAGAGGAACTAAAGCCCCAAATAACTGGCCCTGTATCATGCGAAAAGGACATAGTTCAGGAGCTACTTACTTCTTCGGGTTGTGGGATCTGACGAATCAGGTCTACATGACGTTTACTCCACCTTGGCAAGATAAACAAAGCGGTCTTAATACAAAACAGGGAGATTGGAGTTATGTTACCCTGCGCGTGGATGGCGATAAACAGAAAGTGTTCTTTTACGTTGATGGGGAAATTAAAGAAGTCGCTTTAGGTTTTGCCACTCTTCCAGATACAAATGCAGATATAACGATCGGTGGAGGTGTGCCAGAAGATGCGGCAGACCTTAATGCAACTATTGACGAACTTTGCATATATAATCGAGTTCTCAGTGACAATGAAGTCCAGCAAAATCAAAAAGCGACTCGTGGTATCGCTGTGGAAGATAAGAGATTTCTCAGCCTTATGTGGGGAGCAGTAAAAAAACAAAATTCATTAACCATTTTAGCAAACTAGCAGTTTGCTCCACTAAGTGAGATAAATTATGACTGTTATTACAAATCATATAACACAAATAAGTGAAGATTCCTCATATCGTCGAATAACAGAAGCACTTTTCGCCATTCGTGAGAAGGACGTACACAGCGCTACTATGGAGCGTTTGCGGATAATGTGGGATGCAGATGAGTTTGTTCAAGGTCTATCGCAACAGCTTCAGTTAGGTGAAGGGCTTTATTATCTGCTTGACCATATTTCTCTGCCTGTATCGCCTGATGACCTGATTCCTGGACGTATAACTGAGGAGATACCTGATACTGAAGGCGAAGAATTATTAAAAAAGACAGGTGAAAAATGGGGGCGTGGTATCCCATCATGGATGCAGGATGGCGGTCACGAGTGTCTCGATTGGGAAAGGTTAGTACGACTTGGCTTAACAGGCTTGGAGGAATTTGCCCAACAGGAACTTGACAAAAGGACCATTGATGGTGAAACGGGTGCGCATCTGGATTTTTTACGTGGTGCTATTCGTGTCTATCAAGCTTTGAGGAATTACGCCTGTCGTTATGCAATGTCTGCTCACGAGGCAGGATTGCATAATCAAGCGGAAAACTGCGCTGTCCTTGCCGAAAGACCACCCGAAACATTCGCTGAAGCATTACAACTTATCTGGCTTGTAGGAGTAGTCTACTGCTCTATGGGTGCGGTTAATGCTACGCTTACATTTGGGCGCATGGACGAACTGCTAATTGACTTTTATCGTAATGACCTTGATGCTGGACGACTAACACCCGAAGAAGCAGGTGTAATGATTGAGGATTTTTATTGCAAGAATAACCTTCTGCTAGGGCGTGGTGAGCATCAGATGAGCGGTGGGACGAGTAACGACACAGGCTGGCTGAGAAACCTTTGTTATGATGCCCCGCAGTACGTGGTTCTTGGTGGATATATGCCTGACGGCTCATCTTACAACGAATTGACGAAAATTTTTCTTGATTATGTAATCCCGGGTTTAGAAAATCCAGTTATCGTATTTCGATATACATCAGATACACCTGACGATATATGGCAGATCGCATGTGATAAGATGCGTAACAATGCAAGCTTCATGGTTTACAATGATGAAAACGTGATTCCGGCGATGATACACAGTGGTATAGAAAAAGAAGATGCTATTACTTACACTATGCACGGATGCAATTGGCCCGATATTCCGGGAAAAGAGCGTGCAGTTGCTGGATGCTCTCTGCCACTTCCTCATCATTTTCTTCAAGTTCTGATGAATGGTGAGGAGCCCAAAAGCATTGACGAAGTATACGAGCGATTCACATCCTCAATAAGAACTGAAATTGATAGATGTTTTGAGCATACCCGACAATATCGAAAAAAATGGAATGAATTAGCACCGGGAACTCTCAGAATTGATGATTGCTTTTCAGACGGACCTGTAAAAAATGCCCGAAGCTGGGGTCTGGGTGGGACAAAATATAGCACATTGCTTGGCTCTATAAGATTCATAGGAACTGCCACTGACTGCTTTACAGGTGTTGATGAGTTGGTTTTTTCGTCCAAAAAAGTATCTATGAGTGAACTGCGAAATGCGTTAAAAGATGACTTTGCTGGATATGAGCCTTTGCGACAGCTTTGTCTTAACGCCCCAAAATTCGGTCAAGATGATGATCGAGCAGACAAACACGCTATGCGTATTTTAAATATCGTAACAACAGAATTTGACCGTGCAAGTCGTTTGGGTTCACCAGATGGAGTTATAGCGATCCGTTGCCTGACAACAGATATGGGACACATAGGAGAAGGAAGATCTCTTGGTGCAACACCCGATGGACGTCACGCTGGCAAGCCTGTGAGCGATAACACTTCACCATATCCCGGCTCATGTACTCGTGGCATCACTGCAATGTTCCGTTCAATTGCCAAACTACCTCTAAATTGCTTTAACTCTGGCGCTCTTAATGTCCGTATTCAGCGAAAATTCGTCTTTGGTGACGGGGGATTATCAAGACTGATGGCATTGCTCAAGACGTTCTTTGACATAGGCGGTTTACAAGTCCAGCTTTCAGTTGCGGACACAGCCGAACTTCGACAGGCGCAAATCAGTCCAGAAGCGCATCGTGATCTGATGGTCAGGATTACAGGTTACAGCGCAGTGTTCGTTGATATGTGCAAAAATGCTCAAGACGAGATCATTCGCAGGCAAGAGATGGAAGAATGAACAAAAATCAAATTAGTATAGATTACGATCCAGAGGGAGATATGCTTTCTATCATTTTTGGGTCTAAGGGTCGCAAAGGTAGAGGATATGAGTTAAATGACTATATATACATATGTATTGATCCATCTAATTATGAACCATTGGGTTTAACTGTTTTAAGCTACTCGAAAATTCAAAAACTTGGAGAGATAACCCTGTCATTTTGGAATGATTTGAAACAGCAAGAAAAAGAAATGATGTTAATAATACTTAGCAAAGAACCAGTGAATCACTTTTTACAGGTGAAAGATTCTACAATTCCTATACCAGTTAGCACGTTCAAAAACCCATCTCTGCAAGATATACTTGCCGCTTAACAGAATGTCTATAATGAAGGTTAACTAAATAATCGGGTAATTGACAGCAAGGAATTAACACCCCCCGCACCCCTCTCAAGAGGGGAGTTAAAGCCAATTCCCCTCTTGGAAGGGGATTAAAGGGTGGGTTTTAATGGACTTTAATGATTGTTACCAAATTAATTATTTAATGTTCATAATAGACACAAATGGAGGTTATCAAATGTTACACAGATATCGTTATTTGCTTTTTTTAGTATTCATTTGCTTTGTTGTAACTTTCAATGTAAATGCACAGGATGCACCGTTAAATCTCTTGCAAAATCCTGATTTCGAGAACGTTGGCAACGACCCATGGACAATGTGGGTCGAGGACGCCGCCGCACAAGCAATAATGAGTGTTGACAAAAAAGAACACATCGAAGGTGATCAAAGCCTGCTTATTGATGTCAAAAAGAAAGGTGGAGGTAAGCGTGTCGAACTTCATCAAAACCCACTCGTCCTGAAAAAAGGATGGAAACTTACTTATGCCTTATGGGCAAAGGTTGTCAAGGATGATGTTCGCAGTGCTAGACTGATATGCAATCATCGTGCAGACCCATGGACTGGGTATACGTCTAAGGATATAGTCATCACTGAAGAATGGACTGAATTCTGGAGCACATTTACGATGCCAGATACTGATGCCATAGCTGGAATATACGTTGAAATGATAGATGTACCGGGGCAGGTCTGGTTCGATCATTTCCGATTATACGAAGGCGATTACATAAAAGAAGAACTTGGCGGAAAACCCAAGGCTGTTGACCACAAATGTAAGGCTTATACATGGGGAGAATTGAAATCCACAAAATGACGTATTACTCAGATGCGTGCCATTTTAGATATAACCATAATTTCAAACTTGATTTTTTCCTGAATAGAATATATAAACATTCAGAAAAAGAATTTTAATCACGAATTTCACTGATTAACGAATTGCACGAATTTTTCTTTTTTTTATTCGTGTAATTTGTCTATTTGTAATCGTTAAAAATTGGGTTTACAGTAGGATGGGTAAATGGTTTTTGCTTGTTATTTACATTTACAATAATTAATAGCTGATGAATCTTGTAAAAACAATAATTCAAAACCATTTACCCATCCTGCAATTGTGTCAAAATGGCATTTTTTAACGATTACTATTTGTGTAATTCGTGATTATTCCTTTTAAAAAACATAATCTGATCATCTATAGAAGGGAGTTAAATGTTATCTAGGTCAGCAGATCAGTCTCTGCAAAAATTGATTAAAAGCAAGCGCGAGCTTATTGCTCTATACATTCCAATAAAAGAAAACCAGTGGCGGAGAATCTATCCCGAATCATTCTATCAATTCTCGTTCCGCCGAGTAACGGAAGAACAGACTGACGGATTTTTGTCTTTAGAGGATCAAAAATACGCAGGCTTAATTTTCGACATTTTCGAGTTAGTAGTCGCTGGTAGCAAAAGAGAGATTATAGAAGATGAGCTAAATCTTATCTATATGGATATAGAATATAAATACAAGTCAGAAAAGCTTTCAAAAGCGATATTATCAGCTATTCAAGAACGTCTGGAGCTAAAAAAGCAAGTTTACGCAGATTTAGAAAAACTTGCAATTGATGTTGAGTCAATGTTTTCAGATAAACCATCAAAGCTTATACCATTAAGATTCCGTCTTGAGAGTACTACCTATCTAGTGCGATTGTTAGCTTATGGTCTATTTACAGATAACAATATGATGTTTGACCGTATCGCCGAAGTTTTCGATCTGGAAAAGCTCCAATCTGCCACACAAAATCACGAAGATAAACAGAATATGAACAATGCGCTGAAATTTCTCTACAAAGGATTGATCCAGAAGAACGATAGAGGCAGACAGGGAAGCAGACATGCCGCAAGACAGACTCTTACTTTGCTCAGAGAATGGTTCCCTAATAATCAATATATAAACTGGTGTATAAACACGATAGAGAAATATGTCTAAAAGAATGTTACTTCACATCTGCTGCGCACCATGTTCCACACAGGTAGTAGAAGTCTTAAAATCAGACCATGAGCTTACAGGATACTTCTACAATCCAAACATCCACCCGGAAAGTGAATACTTACTCCGGGAAAAAGAGATGAAAAGATACGCAGATGAGATCGGGCTTGATCTAGTCTGTGCGGAATATGATCCTGAAAGATGGTTTGAGCTTACCAGAGGTATGGATGATCTGTCAGAGGGTGATAAGCGATGCTCTGTGTGTTACGAGATGCGTTTAGAAAAATGCGTTATCTATGCAAAAAAACACGGGTACGATATTATCGCTACAACACTCTCGATAAGTCCGCACAAAAACGCTGAGAAGATCAACGAAGTCGGCTCAAAAGTAGTTAATTATAATGAATTGCAGTTTTACGAAGCGGACTTTAAGAAAAAGGGTGGATTTGAAAAAAGCATTAATATAAGTAAACAGTTTGGTCTTTATCGTCAGTCTTATTGTGGCTGTATATTCAGCAAAAAAGAAGCAGAGAAAAGATCATATCCAAAAAAGAAATGAACAGCGAATTTAATAAATACCTACGTCAATTGCCCTCCGTAAATAAAGTAATGGAACGACCCGAAATTACAGATATGGCAGAATCATGCCCTCACACTGTAATCGTAAAAGCTGTGCGTGAAGTAATTGACATACTCAAGAATCGTATATTGTCTGCAAAGGATGAAGAGTATTTAACGAATATTGACCTTTCCATCGAGAGTATTATTCGAGAGGTCGAAATTATTGTCCGACGAAACAATAGAATGAGTCTGAGAAGAGCAATCAATGCCACAGGTGATGTATTAAGAGATGATCTTGGACGTTCTCCGCTCAATGAATTTGCTCAGAAATCAATTCAGGACGTTGCTAAAAGATACTCGACTCTATCAGTTACGCATTTGCAGGGCTTGCTTTCATACCTGACAGGCGCAGAATCAAGTCTGATTGTGAACAACAATACCGCATCTGTCTTACTCATTTTAAACACTATCTGCAAAGATAAAGAAGTTATCATCTCCAGAGGCGAACTCATCGAGAATGACGATTCAAGGCTTCCAGAAATAATAGAGCAAAGCGGGGCAAATCTAGTATCTATCGGGACAACAAACAAAACTCACCTGTATGATTATCGCAAAGCCATTAATGAGAACACAGGCGCAATAATAAAAGCGAATACAGGAAACTATCGCATATCAGGCTTCACAGGGCAAGTTCCATTAATTGAGCTAGTTAAATTAGCAAAAGAATATAATCTGCCTATAATTGATAATATCGGGAGTGGTTGTCTGGTAGATATGACACGGATGGGATTTCCTGAAGAACCTTATGTTCCACAAAGTATCCAAAGGGGAGCAGATATTGTGTGTTTCAGCGGGGATAAATTATTAGGCGGACCTCAAGCAGGAATAATCATAGGAAAATCAAAATATATATCAATAATGCAAGATAACCCTTTGTATCGTGCACTCAGACCTGATAAGCTTACCATTACTGCATTAGAAGCCACATTAAGGTCATATCTGGATACTGATATGGTCCTGAAGCATAACGTAGCCTTGCAATTCCTTTGCAGACCGCTAGAAGAGATCACATCCATAGCAAAAGCACTGACCGAGAACCTCAAGAGCAAACTTGATGGATTTGCTAATATCAGTATTATTGAAGGTTACTCAAAAATCAATTCCGTCTCGTTCTCTCCTGAGACGTTCCCAACCAGATTCGTGATTATAAAACTGATTAAAATGTCTGCTCAAGAGTTAGCAGAAAAGCTTCTTACAAGAGACGTCCCAATCTTCGTCAACGTTTATGCAGATAGTATATCCATTGACCCAAGGACGATCTGGGCTGATGAGATTGATGAGGTAACAGACGCACTATCAGAATGTGCTAAGTAAACAAATTATAATCCAATGGCTTTCTTGATATAAAATCACGATTTATTTGGGGTCTGAATTAAAGAGATTTCTAGTTTTCGTCTTATATTTTCTAAAAGCTTCGTAGCAACTTTAGCTCCTGAAACCTCTGGATTCTCATTCTCATCATTTTCTATTCGTTTTTTATAAGAATCTGGAAGAAACTCTTTCTCAAATTCTGTCATAGAGCGAAATACTCTCTTTCTTGATTTATTCTCCCCCATTTTCGGTCTCCTTATAATAGTTTCTAAAGAATTGAGGATTTAGTTCGCTTTTAAAATATCCTTTTTATCCAAATAAATCCATCTCCTTTAGAAATAACTGCTACGTCAATCGTTCCACCTACTGTTTCAGCTTCCATTGATACTTTTCTTTTGAAGGAGGTTAAATTGACTAGCGATTCTGCCATAGCTGCAAGTTCATCCTGATACCCAACCCGAGAATCTGGATGCTCTCGAAAACAGAATCCAAGACACAATGCAACGTCTGGGGAAAGCAATGATGGAGTGGAAGCTTCTCAGGGGTCTCCCCTGAGAGGTTGGCAAGATACATATCGTAAACTTGCCATTAGTTATGACCGATTAGAAGAAATTCGATTGGGATCCAGGAATTTGGCTTATGCCATGATCAACTTTTGTGTTACTTTCAATAGTTCTTAATGCTTACTCACTATGAGTTCAATTAAAAGCTTTATTTATTTTCATGCTTACAATTATATCACATTTTGATTAAAGATTGAAGATTAAGAAGGAAATACTAATCTTCAATCTTTTATTAGAATATCCAGAAGGCGTACATCCTTTTCTGCAAGATAACACTCAATGCACTCCAGAAGCTTCCAATAGCATACTCACCGATTATCATGCCAATAAAGAATGGCGATGCCCGTCTGAGTGCTTTCAGTCCACCAAACTTCAAGATTGACCACTTTATTATAAAACCTAAGAATATCGTAAACCAGATGTAGTCAACACCGAAATTCATCGAGATGGCGTAGCCTACCGGATGGAATGGCCACCAGAGGAACTTCATTCGCATTACCGACAGGAACGTTGTAAATGCCGCACCGGCAAACATGAAATTGATCGCACCAAAGTCTGTTTCTTTCATGAAGTTAAGACGTGACGTAAGTATATTCATGCTTTCCCACGAGAAACCAGACCCGGGTGCATCAGGGGTTCTGTAAAGCATGTGAAGCTCCGCCCAGAAGGACGATAGTATGCCAAAAAATGTTCCAAAGAGTGTAGCATAAACAACCGTCCTTGGATGGATGCCTACCTTCTGAGCAATCTTAAAGCTCTCTAACTGTTGTGGCATAGCATGGTTACGATAAGTCCTGTTGAAGAACCAGAAGTAATGCGTCATGGGAAGAAGATTGTTGATGCCCATTCTTCTTGAACCAAGAATGTTTACCATTATTTGGCTCGCATTCATGCCTGTAAGCTCGTGAGTAGGCGGTCCAAGTTCAGCCCGCATCCTCGTTATAGCGATAGAGATGGCATAATACAAGAAGAAGAATATACCTATCGCCCAGATATTCATGCCCATCTTGAGGCAAAAGATCGTCATAAAGATTGCCCCGCCTATGATACCAAATAGAGCGAACCTATACGAAAAAGGTTCATCTTTATCATCTGCCTTTAGCTTGATGACCTGCCAGAGATGTCTTCTAGCAAGATATATTGCAAGCCCAAACAATACCATAAATGCGCCTGCTGATTGCTCTGATAGGTACGGGAATCGGGCAATGGAAGTCATGCCCAAAAATCCTCCCAGTGATGGTCCAATAGCACTTGCAAATATTAACTGCATCTTTCTGAACAGATAAAAGAACCACGTTGAGAACGACAGATCAAGTGGCATGAAGAATGATAATGCAATTGAAAAAGGATAAAAAGATATGGGCGTCCATCCGATAGAGTTCCATGGTTTATCGGTGAAGTATTTACCTATATCATGGAGTTTGACGGGTATTTTCGGTACTTCTGGCACAAGGAAAGACACACCATTGAGTATGTTTATAAATGCGGCGATGGAGAACCCGATCCACAACATCCTGTCTTTAAAAATGCTCGATTTTTCAGACTGGATTACAGCAAGAGGAACCTGAATGATGGGATAAGCCAGCTTTTCGTTCTCTGTCCACTGCTTTCGGAATATGGCATTTAAGCAGAGCATAATCCAGTATAGTGCAAGGATAAACGATCCCCACCACACTATTGGAGAAAGCCACGCTTTGAAATGTTCAGTAGTATAAAAGCTGGATCCGCCCTCATAGAAGTCCACTAAAGGCTTTTTATCGTTTACAGTCAGCCATTTGGGGATATATTCAGCAAAAATGTCTTTCCATTCGTTTTCGGGAGTCGCATACCAGAATATATGTGAGATCGTCGGGACAAGTATCTGCATAAGGTCATGCGATGCAACTGACGACGACATGACAACAGCAACATAGATAAAAAGCAGTTCACCTTCAGACAGATGGAAAGCCTTAAATTTCCTCAGCAGAAGGCTTATGCTCGTAACAAGCAGGAGTGTAAAAAGTGGATTCTGGAAAAGCGATATGCAGGTAGGATGTCCAGTATACCAGACGATTTCAATCTGAATGATCCAATAGCAGTTTAGCGGTATAAATACAAGAGCAATCAATAATGCTCTAAGGGTTATGTTTTTCTGTCCTAATCCCAAAAGAAAAACTCCAATGATGTTAATGTTTATTAACAGATAAATTATTCATATTGTCTGTAGAAAAAGTAGGTTGGGTTGAGGAACGAAACCCAACTTTCAAGTATTAAATAAAATCATTAAATTCGCAATCCTCAAAACTAAAAACTGTTTGGTAGGTATATATTATATCAGATTTTAACGATAAATGGTATATCAGATTTCAAAAAAAAAGCCCGTTAGGGCATAAAGCCTAAACGGGCATGAGAGAATTTCTATAAAAAGAGATTAGCGTTTCATATCGCCCCAAGTTGTTGCGACTTTACCGGCTGATTCAACTGCGGTAGTCGGGGGGGTTGGGTCGCTGTGGAGTAGAATGAAATCATAATATCCACCATTGCCGTCCCATGGGGTGAAAGCTAAACCGGTTAGATTCCAGCCTGCTGCGAAATCTTTGGTAAGATCACGGGTATACATTTTCCAATCTGCTGGGACTGCTTTATCAAGCTCGGTGCTTGGCCAACCCGGTGCGGTATTATCGCCACAGTGGTATCTGTAAGCCCAGTTGTTATCATAAGCCATCTGGATCATTATTATGTTACCACCGTCTTTTTTCCATGCAAAGGTCATATACGGAGTTTCATCAATTGGGAACTTCCAACCTGGCATGATATTATTATAAGACTGTTGCGCTGTGACAAGCACTGATGATTTTCCCATGAATGCACTTGTTGTTACAATAGTAACCGTACTACCTGCGTCGTGACTACCGAATCCCTCTACAAATTGACCGGCACTGGCTTCTGAAGCCGCATTTTCGTCAAATATGACGATCACTTTTGCGAAGGCACCCGGAACCATGATCAATAGCGCCGCAATTAAAGCGAGAATTAAGAATAGTTTCATTTTTGCAAGATCCTCCTTGAAATTGAAAGGGAAAATACCATATCTTCCCTTTATTTAGTGATAACCAAATTAATGTTTTATATTTATTATATTCTCCCTTCACAAAAGAAAGATATTTATAAAACATTAATCCTTATAGTTTTCTCACTAAGTCTTTATTGTCATTCTGACCCCAGACTTGATATGGGGGAAGAATCTACACCTTAATAAAAAGAAGATTCTTCACTTCGTTCAGAATGACAAATAATATGAGTTTAGCGAAAAAACTATTTAACACAAACAACATAGATAACTATAGTTGTTTGATATTGCCCCAAACGGTAGCAACCTTTTGGTTTGAATCCACAGCTTTTCCAACGATTTTAGCTTCTTTTGCCGTGGTGGTAAGCAAGATGAAGTCGTAATAACCTTTACCATCCCATGGGGTAAGAGCCAAGCCGGTCAGATTCCAACCTTTAGCAAAATCTTTTGTTAGGTCACGGGTATACACTGTCCAATCTTTTGGAACCTTTGCATCAAGCTGGGTGCTTGGCCAACCGGGTGCGGCATTGTCACCACAGTGGTATCTATAAGCCCAATTGTTATCATAAGCCATCTGGATCATTATTATCTTACCACTGTCTTTTTTCCATGCAAAGGTCATAAATGGGGTCTTATCAATTGGATACTTCCAACCAGCCATAATATTGTTGTAAGACTGTTGAGCTGTACAGGATACAGACACTTTGCCAGAGATAGCATCTTTTTCAATTGCAACTGCACTGCCCGCATCGTGGCTAGAGAATAGACCAACGAAATTACCAACACCAGCTTCGTTGTTTGCATTCTCATCAAAGAGAACTATAATTTCTCCATAACTTGTCAAAGCAAACGTAACTGCGAATACGATCATAAGGATCGTACTAATTGTAAGCTTCACTAAATTTTCCTCCAATTCATTAAAGTTTTACTTGCAACTCACAAGATTAATAACCAACTATAATTACGCTGGTTTTTACTGTCTGCAATTGCAAAAACCGTAAAATAGATAAATATACTTTACGGTTAATCAATCCACCTCTTCACTTGATTTTTTAGTCATACCTAAAAATATTTGACAGACTCTTTAAGTATAATTGAAAACCCCCAAAATAGTTGTCTTTCAGAAAACAGTCAAGAAGTGAACTTTGTAATATACTTTTATATTATAACATAAAATTGATTTAAAATCTATAAAAAATAACCTCAAATGCAAAAAAAATTTACGACTTTTCAAATATGTATTTTTTATCACGAATTTCACGATATAAGAAACGGTATATATGCCAATCATTAAACACTTATTTGTTTATCCCATTATCTCATCAACAATGACCTCAAAGCCATCTAACAGCTTTGACTTAGCAGTTTCACCGATTCCCCATTTTCCGAAAGTGACATAAACCCCTTTTTCCAAAGTGTAAACCTCAATGGTTTTTGTTTCAGGATCAACTATCCAGTATTCTGGGATTCCAGCCTTTTCGTATTCATAGAATTTATCTTCTTTATCATTTTTTGTTGTGCTTTCTGATAACATCTCTACCACGAGGTCAGGTATACCAAAATATTGTTTTGTGATTCTGTCAATATGTTCTATGCTCATGTAAACTATGTCAGGTTGTCTTATATTTCCTTTTCATAATCTAACATCCACAGGAGACGTGACAACCTCACCAAGTTTTTTTGCCATAATATGACCCTTAATTACAAAATATAAGTTGCCTAAAATTTTTTGATGTTCAGTCGTTGGTGATGGTGTAATGATAAGCCTCCCTTCGGATAACTCTATTATCCTGTTAGTTTCAGGTAGGTTAAAATAGTCTTCTTCAGTCCACTCCCCTTGACGTGGAAATAGACTCACTATCTCAGTAGTGGCCATCCCTTGCGGTTGCCATCCCTTACTTTTTCTCTTATGGAATGAAATTAACTTTAAGCTCCACTGGTAGACCTTCGTTTGGGGCAACTAACAAGTTTTTGACCTTGTATGGAATGCTTATTTCCTTTTCACCTGACAACTCGGCAGATTTACCTTTTAGTGTAAATAATATTGATTTGCCAGCGGGTAGTTTTATATCCTTTGGGAATGAGACTTCTTGTAATTCACCGTTTGAAGTCAGTTCATACGTTATATCAGATTTGTTGTATACCCCAATCCTTACAGAGCCTTTTCCTTTGATCGTAACCTGTGGATTGCTGATCTCGATTGAGCCATCAAATATTGGCTTCAGATAATCAGATTCTCCAACGAGCATATTTTGTGAATAGACGATGGTACGACGGGCAAAAAGTGCCTCTTTAATACCTTCCACTGATTTTTCTTTTGCCAAAACAATTGTCATGGGTCTGAGTTGTCCGTTGTTGATGTCATAATCAAGGTTTATCGGATCATGAACATCTGAATTCGCCATCATAGTCAGCTTTTTCTCCAGACACCATTTATGGGCTTCGGCATTATAGCTTAGACCATTTACGACTTCAATACCTTTTAAGAAGCCCTTTTGATATAATTCTTCATGTTCTGGATACCAGATGTTCTTACCTTCAGGTTGTGGGAATCTAGGATGATTCCAGAAAACGAATGCGCCCTGATCAATTGCCGCTTTTATGCTGTCCTTATAGTCATCCGTCTTTAATAATGCCACGTCTTTCAGAAAAAGGGCATTAAGGTGACCGGGAGGCATACTTCTTGTGATTTCTGCACCTTTGATGATCATAATATTCAAAGAATCCGCTGATGGCTTTGCGATCTCATAAGGTCTATTGAGATTTATATTCATATCGGCTTTATGTGGCTGATATTCGATATGATCAGTTAATGCAAATGCGTCCAATCCCTGACGCCATGCTTCTTCTGCTCTAACAGTGGGCCATACTTCACCGTCAGAGAATACGGTATGTATATGAAAGTCGCATTTTATCATGACGTAACCGGGGACCTCCGGGATCCTTGGTTCAATCCGTACTTCTTGAGATTCACTGGAAACTATCAGCGAAGATGCAAGAAGTAAAGCAATCACAAATACCGACAAATATTGTCTAACGAATTTAAATAGCATTTTAGTTCTCCTTGTTCTATTTCATAAAAGACTTAATCAATTAACTATTACTCGTCATCCGTACTTATTTTGCAATTCGTGATTAAAATTTTGGCTCATATCGGTTTTAAGGTGAAATTGGGTATCATTATGGCTCTCAAGAAACCGGCATTGACACACTTGAGATTGTGTTTCCATTCAAACATCACAACATAGATTGCCAGATATTTC
>Ga0315279_10001311_pt1 | contig 41978 bp, 32 predicted proteins | sample YL17G06_20_MG_FD_203694 | JGI IMG/M metagenome (GOLD analysis project Ga0315279, IMG submission 203694) | Sediment microbial communities from Yellowstone Lake, YNP, Wyoming, USA - YL17G06_20 | ecosystem: Environmental > Aquatic > Freshwater > Lake > Sediment | place: USA: Wyoming | collected...
AATCCAAACATCAAAGCCTTTAGTGATCCCTATTCCAGCAAGGAGTGTCTGAACTTGAATATGCGTCAATTCTGGAACCATGATGTTAATTGTTCCAATTTGGTTTTTTAGAACCTCCCAGCCTCTATAACTTTCAACGTTAAACCTCCCAGCATTCGCAATGTAAAGCTCTGTTCCACCGGGACCCTCATAAATCTGAACTTTATACTGACCATCCCTTGCGGGGTTGATCATTGCAAATGTGTCTGCAAATTCTGCAAGTGGAACGAACAATGGTTCGTCTTGTCCATTCCATAAAAAGCATATGATTCCGGCGTGCGCTTCAATCGCTTGCAGATCAATTTTTCTAAGTCCAAAGAATGTACGATTTCTAGGATGCTTCTTGGAGTATCTGATATAGAGGCATGTTTTTCCATTAGCTATCTCATAAATAGATGAACTATTTTCCAATTTTCGAGAAACGCCAAACCGTCTCTTCAATTCGTCTAGAAAAGCTGCCTTTATAGTATTCATAATATTTAGAGTTTATTGAATTTAAAGGGAGAAGTCAAACAGGAAAATGGTCTGAAAAGATTGAAGTTATTTTCTGTGTGAGATATATTTTGGGATAACGAAGGAGATTTTTCATGTCGAAAAAGATTATACGATCTGTTTGCCCCTACGATTGCCCTGATACCTGCGGGCTTCTGGTAGAAGTCAAAGACGGAAAAGCAATCAAAGTTTCTGGTGATCCTGAACATCCTTTTACAAGAGGGACACTTTGCGTAAAGATGAATCGGTATCAAGAAACTGTCCATTCGCCGCTCCGTCTCAATCGTCCCCTGTTGCGAACAGGAGCCAAAGGCTCCGGAGAATTTCGTCCCATTTCCTGGGAAGAAGCAATTGACCGGACTACAGAGCGCTGGCAAAAGATCATCGATCAGTATGGCTCAGAGGCTATTCTTCCTTACTCATATGCTGGGACAATGGGTCTTATCCAGCGAAATGCCGGGCATCCTTTTTTCCATCGACTTGGAGCCTCTCGCCTTGATCGCACAATTTGTTCCCCTGCTAAAGAGGTGGGTTGGAAGGTGGTGATGGGAGAAACGTCCGCTCCCCATCCTGATGAGGTGGCAGAGAGTGATTTGGTGATTCTATGGGGAATCAATGCTGTCGCGACCAATATCCATTTTCTCCATGGGGTAAATAGAGCTAAACAGAAGGGTGCAACGATCTGGCTTATTGACACTTACCAGACTGTTATGTCCTCTACGGCTGATCAAACCTACATCGTCCGCCCGGGAAGTGACGGTTCTCTTGCTTTGGGATTGATGTACCTTCTCGTCCGGGACGACCTCATTGACCACGACTTTCTCGCAGCCCATGTTCAAGGTTTTGAGGAATTGAGAGAAAAGATTCTTCCAGACTATCCACCCGAAAAAGTCAGCCTCTTCACAGGCCTTTCCAAAGAGACTATTGAATCCATGGCTAAAGCCTATGGAATAGCGAAGAATCCCTTCATCCGTCTTGGGAGCGGACTTTCTCGATACGGCAACGGAGCCATGGCCATACGCTCTATTGTTTGTTTACCTGCTTTCGTAGGGGCTTATGGAAAAAGAGGGGGCGGGTGTCTTACCGGCACCAGCACGGCTGGGGTTTTTGCCATGAAGGAAGTTCTGCGAGAGGATTTCATGGCGAAGAAAACCCGTATCATCAATATGAATCGCCTGGGTTGGGCCTTGAATGAACTGAAGGGTCCGCCTGTCCAAAGTCTTTATGTTTATCATTCTAATCCGGCAGCGGTCACCCCTGATCAGAATCAGGTGTTAAGAGGTTTGGCGCGAGAAGATCTCTTTACCATTGTTCACGAGAGATTCATGACGGACACGGCTCGATACGCAGATATTGTCCTACCCTCAACATCCTCTCTTGAACACAGCGATGTCTATCGATCCTATGGCAATTACTGCATTCAGCTTACAAAACCGGCTATCCCCCCTGTTGGAGAAAGCAAATCGAACTGGGAAGTCTTCTGCCTCTTAGCTCATGGGATGGGATTCAATGAGCCCTTTTTCCATCAAACCGCTGATGATCTGATTGACCATCTTCTTTCGATCCGGAGCCCCATGAGAGAAGGATTTGATCGAGAAGCTTTTTCAATGGGGAAGGCGGTCGAAATTCCGCTTCCATCCGATGCGCGCACTCGTTTCAAAACCCCCTCTGGAAAAATTGAAATTTTGAATCCAAAAGAATCCTACCCCCTGCCTTATTATCTTCCTCCTTATGAAGGGGATTACCCTTTTCGATTGATGACAGGTCCCAGCCTTTATGCCTTAAATTCCTCTTTCAGGGAACGAGAAGACCTTCGCAAGAGGGAAAAGGCTATGTTTCTTCAGATGAATCCAGCCGATGCCGAGGTGAAGGGGATGAGAGAGGGCGACCCCGTTATTGCTTTCAATCAACTTGGTGAGGTCTCTTTCATTCTCCTGGTTACTCCTAAAATCCCTCCTGGTGTTGTGGTGGCAGAAGGGGTATGGTGGCTGAACCACTGTCCTGGTCCCCGGTCTGTCAACGCCCTGACCTCTCAACGTTTAACAGACCAAGGAGGAGGAAGCACGTTCTATGACAATACAGTGGACGTGAGGATAGTAAGGGAATAAGGTCTCCCCTTTTCATGGCTCTACCCAGACCTGTTCTGCTTCCCAATCATCAAACTCTCCCTGTTTAACGGGCTTCCGCTTATAGCCCTCGCGATGTTTTTCCTCTAACTCATTCATTTGAACTTCCTTGAGAGCTATCTTAATCGCTTGCCTTGTAAACGCAGAGCGAGTTGTACCGAGACGTTTGGCCACCCTGTCTAAGGATGCTATGAGATTCTCATCCAAAGTCATCTGCACCGTCTTCATAATACCTCCTATTTCACAGAGTAGCTATAATCCTTTTGCAAGTCAAACCGAATCGTGAAGTCATTTGTTTCTTACGGATTATGATTGGCAGGGCCCTCTCTTTGTGATATAGATATGTTGCATCAAATCCGGTGTTGCCGAAGTTTGGCTTTTTGCTTAGCAATTTATTAACAGTTCTCCCTGGAAAGGGAGCAATGTTTACCGCGTGGACTAAAACATGACTTCTTCTTACCAGTATACTCCATACATCTGGCCGATGGTCGTCGGGGTGGGGCTTAGTACGATCCTGGGGATTTATAGCTGGCGGCACAGGAGCGTGCCAGGCGCGACAGGCCTTGCATTAATTGAGGTCTTCTGGGTTCCCAAGTTATTGGCCAGCGCTCTGGAGCTGGCAGCCAGGGATTTCCCAACCAAGGTCTTTTGGTTTCAAATTGAGTACTCGTGCTTGCTCCCGGTTCTAACGGCGTGCCTTGTCTTTGCCCTCGAATACGCCGGGTTAGAAACATGGTTTAACCGCCGTGCCTTTACACTGATTGCGATTTCGGTCCTGATCTCCGCCCCGCTGCATTTCACTAATAATCTTCATCATCTGATATGGACTGACCTGTGGATGGACGGAAAGATCCAGTATCACTCAGGAGTCTTAAATTATGTCCTGGGGGGTTTTGGTGTATTGCTGACCATCGTGACGCTATCTGTTTTTTTTGGGCTTTTTATGCAATCGCCGCTTCACCGCTGGCCTGCGGGCCTGATCTTTTTTAACATGCTCGTAGTCCCTGGCGTCTGGTTCCTCGATGCAGGGGGTCTAAACCCGATCAAGCCACTTGAGCTGGCCGATGTCGTGTCAAACGTCAGCTCAGCGGTCTATTTCGTGGTGCTTTTTCGGTTGCGGTTATTTAATGTTTTGCCTGTGGCGCGCAATCATGCGATAGAGCAGATGCGTGAAGGCATGCTGGTCCTCGATGCAGAGACCCGTATCTCCGACATAAACGAGGCGGCACAAAAGCTCCTCTGTGTTACCAGGTCAAAGGTCATTGGCTGCGACATCGTGCAAGCCTTACGAGCCTTTCCCGATTTGCTAAAACTTGTCCGCGATCCGGTCGCAATGGATGGTGAAGTGTCCATCGGAGACACCAACCCCCGATGGTATCGAGTTAACCTTTCCCCGCTGGTTCATCGAAACGGCCTCCGCCTTGGACAGATACTGCTTTTCGATGAAATTACCGACTCCAAAAAGGCTCAGTGGCAGCTTCTGGATCACCAGCGGAGGGTAGCCACACTGGAGGAGCGCGAGCGGTTGGCACGGGAGCTGCATGACGGAGTATGTCAAATGCTGGCTGCGGCGCATCTGCAGGCTGAGGCGGCAAGTGAATTTCTAGCGAGAGGCCAGACCTCTTCGGTCGAGACCTGCCTGAACCATTTAGTTAGGGTGACCCAGAAGGCTAAAGAATCTGTCCGGGAGTATCTCCTCGGGGTCAAGCGCGGTGTTGACGTGGAGCAGAGTCTTTTGTTCGCGCTTCGCCAGTACATCCAGCGTTATAGCCGGAAGTATGGGATCCATACTGAGTTAGTGGCTCCTCCCGAATTGGAGGAGAAAGGGATAGACTCCCCAGTTGAGGTGCAGTTGCAGCCGATCATCATCGAGGCGCTGAGGAATATAAGGAAGCACGCTGGTGCTCACTCGGCGCAGGTTATTTTTGCTTTCTATGACGGCCGGGTTCAAGTCACAATCGAAGACGATGGCCGTGGTTTCGATCCGCTTACCCTCGGCGAAAACCAGGGATTTGGCTTACGGTCCATGCGTGGACGTGCCGAATCGGTGGGGGTCCGATTTGATCTCAACTCTTCGCCTGGGAAAGGCACTAAGGTGTTCCTTCAGGTGCCATGGCGAAAGGAGAAGCCATGAAAGTGCTGTTAGTGGATGATCATCCGCTTTTCCTGGATGGACTCAAGAACCTGCTGACCCTCCGAGGCATCGAGGTTGTTGGCACGGCACGCGATGGAATGGAGGCTTTGGAAAAGGCGCGGACCTTGCATCCTGAAATCATTCTGATGGACATTCAGATGCCAAACCTCGACGGGCTGGCCGCAACACGCCTGATCAAAGCGGAGCTGCCTGACATGAAGATTGTGATGCTTACCGTGTCAGCCGAGGATGAGGACCTCTTCGAGGCGATAAAGAACGGGGCTTGTGGCTACTTACTCAAGACCCTTGATGTCGACGAATTCTTTTCCCTGTTTGTCGGATTGGCGCGAGGCGAAGTCCCACTTTCCTCGGGTCTTGCCGGCCGGGTACTGGAAGAGTTTGCCCGGCAAGCAATGGAGGGCAAGCCAATCAAACCTCTGGAAGCAAAGACGGAGGCCCTATCGGCTCGTCAAATTCAAGTCCTAACCCTTGTGGCTCAGGGGTTGACCTACAAGGAAGTCGGAGCAAAATTGTGTCTCGCTGAGCGGACGATCAAGTACCACATCGGCGAGATCATTGAGCGGCTCCATCTTGAGAATCGTTCACAAATGATTCAATACGCCAGAGGCATGAAGTTAGTGAAGTAAGCAGGCTCCTAGCGGAAGGCAGCAGACAGAAAGCCTTATTCCTGACCGCAGTTTCAATCTCGTTCATTTTGCCCCAGTATCATTCCAATCACGCTAATCACGTGTCCGTGTCCGTTCTACGTGTCGACTACATAATTCCTCCCAACCTCCCTTTAGAAAGGGAGGAGTGAAATTCTACCCCTCTCCCTGACCCTATCCCGCAAGGGGAGTGGGACTTTCCAGATGAAAACTAATTAACTGTCTACGTCACAAAGTTCAGTCCTGGACGTTGCAGTACTGTACTTTTTTTGTCCCTTCCACTGTCCTTCGACTGTTCCCAAAGGACATTGACGGGCCGAGAACTCTCTGATACTCTCCCGCAAGAAAAACGACTCTCATCTACATCCACCCCAGGGAGACGACAAATGGAAAAGATACGAAGGGTTGTGCTCTACGGCAGTGATTTGGTGGTCTCCACCGTTGGCGCTAACTTGCGGGGGCGGGTGGGATTTCAGATATTGCAAATCGACCCGTTGCATCCGGATGCCCTGCAAAGGCTGGACGCAGCCCGTCCCGACGCGGTTCTCTTTGATTTGGCCGGCGCTCAGCCTGACTTTACCATCGCCCTGTTAAGGAAGAACCCGGGCCTTTTGCTGATCGGTGTCGACCTGAAAACCGACAAGATGCTGGTAATGTCCGGTGAGGAATCTCGACTGCTGACGACAGACGACCTGGTGCATATGATTGAAGGAAGTGGATACCGTGGTTGAGATAACAAGATTTGAAAGGAGAAAATCATGAAAACACGGTTCTTTTTGGAAGGGGTAGTGCTCAGTCTCTTTCTCGTGCTTCTGCCGGCTTTCGGCAACCTGGGGGCTAAGGAATGTGAGTTACCGACAAACGCCAAAGCCTCTGAGATTCTTCCGGCTGATTGGATTTCAGGGCCCTACCATCGTATCAAGGATACAGTCGTGTCTTATGGATACATGTACCGCTACACGGTGGATTCGGACTTTGGCGTTTTTGAAGTGACTGGGAATGGTGCCCTGCGAAAACTCCTCAGAGAAATCCCTGCCACCGCAAGTCTTCGCAAGGTGTCAGAGACCGAGGCCTTTGTGAAATCACTCGGGAAAGAAGCGCTAAAGCCCTTGAAGTTAGGGGAAGGCCTGATCACTAATCCTGTCGATACGATTACAGGCGTCCCCAAGGGAGTCGGGCAATTTTTCAGCAATGCATACACAAGCGCCACCGGTAAGAGAAATCCCGCTGAGGACTCCCAAGCAGAACAACTGCTCGCTCTTTCATCCTACAAACGGCAGTACGCCTATCAATTGGGCGTGGATGTCTATTCGAGCAATCCTGTTTTGCAGAAAGAGCTAAACCGGGTCGGCTGGGCTTCGGTGGCTGCCAACCTCAGTTTTTCGGCAGCCATGATGCCCCTGGGGGTTGCTGGAATGGTTGTGAGTTACTCGCGCCTGGGTCAGCAGATTAATGAAATTGTCAAAGACGAACCTCCGGCCAGGCTGCGTCAGCGGAACGAAAAGGGGCTCCTGGAGATGGGTATCTCCAAAGATACGACTAAAAGATTTCTTGATCATCCGAACTTCACCCCCAGACAGGATACAGTCATCGTCACCTCGTTATCGGCCTTAAAGGGGACCAAAGGCCGGGAGGACTTCGTTCGTTTCATCCTTGCTGCCAATGATGAGGAGTCTGCCAACTTCGTTATGAACATAGCCGAGACAATGAAAGGTTATCATGAGACTGTTTCTCCCATACAGGAGATCAAGGTCACCTCGGGCCTGGTTTTCGCCAAAGCGCAGAACGGCTCTGTTCTCATCCCCTTCCCGGTGGATCACTTCTTCTGGACAGAGCAGGCCGATGAGTTTGTGAGGAATTCTGTGCGGACCCAGAAGTCATCCGGGAAGCCGTGGCCGGCCGGTGGGGTGAACCTCTGGGTGACAGGGACGGTATCGCCGCTCGCCAGGAAAACCCTGGAACAGCTCGGGATCAAGGTGACAGAAAGGGTCGATCAGAAGATCGAATTCGCAGAATAGGCGTGGGGGGAGGAAGTTATTTTGTTGACTTGGTTAGGGACCCTGGTTAGGGACAAGGAGTTTATCGTTATTTAATGAAGGGGTCTGCGTGTCCACGTTATGAAGTGGACCCCGAAGAGAGGGAGGATTATGAAGACAAAACGAAGAGGGATTCAAGCTTTTATTTGGATTATCGTCTTGACAGTAGCCATGCCGCCATGGATCTTTGCCCAGGAATCGACAGGGCCTGCCAAATTTAAGCAGGAGGAGCTCGACCAGATGCTGGCCCCCATTGCGCTCTACCCTGATTCACTCTTAGGTCAGATCTTGATCGCTTCCACCTATCCCTTGGAGATCGTCCAGGCGGATCGCTGGGCCAAGGCCAACAAGGATCTCAAGGGAGACCCTTTGACCGCAGCCCTGGAGAAGCAGAACTGGGACCCGAGTGTTAAGTCCTTGGTCAACTTCCCCCAGGTGTTGTCGATGATGAGTGAAAAACTGGACTGGACCCAGAAACTCGGGGACGCATTTCTGGCCCAGCAGAAAGAGATTATGAATACGGTTCAAAAACTTCGGTTCAAGGCAAAGGAAGCAGGCAATTTGAAAACCACCAAAGAGCAAAAGGTGATCGTGCAGGAGAAGATCATTATCGTTGAGCCGGCCAGCCCGCAGGTGATTTACGTCCCGGCCTACAACCCGGTGGTGGTGTACGGCGTATGGCCGTATCCCGCCTATCCTCCTTATTACTACTATCCTCCTGGATATGTGGCAGCAACGGCGGCCTTTTCCTTTGCGGCCGGTGTCGCGGTTGGTGCTGCCTGGGGTTACGCATGGAGCAACTGTAATTGGCACGGGGGGAGTGTGAATTACAATATTAACCAGAACATAAACATCAACAACAACATCAACCGAAACAATTACTCCCAGAGGCCTGGTCAGGGAGGAAGCGGCACATGGCAGCACGATCCGGACCACCGGAAGGGGGTCTCGTACGGGGATCAGACCACTGCGCAGAAGTACAACAGGGGAGCGTCTTCTGAGGCTGCAAAGAGTCGGGAATCTTTTAGAGGCCGTTCTGAGACGGGCAGGCAGGACCTCTCTCATGCTAGCGGAGATCGAGCAAGTGGCCTGGATAAGGACCGTGGGACCGCCGGGCGGGGCGGACACGATAGCGCCTTCGGAATTGATCGAGGCAGCCAAGTGGGCAAGGAGAGTAACCGTGGCCGACAGAGCCGTGAGGGAATGGGATCAAAGGGTGGGAGCCAGGCTGATGGTGCCCACCGCAAGTAAACAGATTACGCCATTTATCCAAAATTTCAATGGAGGGAACAAAAGATGTTTCTCAATAGACCAAATTCAAAGAGAGGAAGAATAAATTGTGTTGGGTTTGCGATGGTCATCGTCAGTATGATTGCCATCATCGTTTCTTTTCAAGGTGCCGCTGCGGCCGATCTGAAGCAAAAGACGTTCAAGTCTCCAGATGAGGCAGTGAAGGCCCTGATTGAATCCGTGAGGGCGAAAGATAAAGAAGAGCTGCTGGCAATCTTCGGTCCGTCAGGAAAAGAGATTATTTCTTCGGGAGACGAGGTGGCTGACAGGAAGATGGGAGAGCGTTTTGTGAAGGCCTATGAAGAGGCAAATAAAGTAGTGACCGAGAGTGACACAAAGATGGTTCTTCACGTGGGAAAAGAGGACTATCCATTTCCGATTCCTATCGTCAAGAAGGGCGAACTCTGGTTCTTCGATACCCAGGCAGGAAAAGAAGAGATCTTGAACCGTCGGATCGGAAGGAATGAGCTCAGTACGATCCAGGTGTGCCTGGCCTATGTGGACGCCCAGCGAGAATACGCTCGAAGAGACCGGGAGGCCGGCGGCCTGAAGGAATACGCCCAAAAGTTCATTAGCGAGAAAGGAAAGAAAGATGGTCTATACTGGGAGACGAAGGGAGGGGAAGAACAGAGTCCTTTAGGTCCCTTCGTTGTTAACGCCATCAAGGAGGGATACACCAAAAAAGGTGACAAACCAATCCCTTATCATGGCTACTACTACAAAATCCTCAAGGCCCAGGGAAAAAATGCGGCCGACGGGGGGTACGATTATATAGTGAGAGGAAAGATGATTGGAGGCTTTGCCCTGGTTGCTTACCCGGCAGAATACGGTGTTTCAGGGGTCATGACCTTTATCGTGAATCATGACGGGGTCGTCTTCGAGAAGGACTTGGGAAAGCAGACGGAGAAACTCGCAGGCGCCATGAAGAAGTTCAACCCTGACAAGACCTGGAAGAAAGTGGAGTAACGCCATGCACCCACTTTTCCGGCAGACGGTGCCGCTGCTGGAGGGAAGCTATGCGATGCCAACGGTGGTGTGGGTAAAATGACTCAAAAAAAGGAGACGAAACTATGAGACAGAAACGGTGTACAAGACAGCAAGTAGCAAGAGTGCGCAGCGCTGGAGCCTGGGCCACGGTTGGCTCGGTACTGGCGGCAGGAACATTATTCAGCGCCGGCGTGTCCGGGCAGGAAGTGCTGCCCAAGCCCGAGTCTCCATTCAAGGGGAAGATCGGGCGGACCTACAAGGATTCGCAGCCCGATAAGATTCCCGTTACAAAAGCGCCGGCTGGCGCGCCGAACGTCCTGGTCGTTCTGATTGACGATTGCGGATATGGCCAGTGGAGCACATTCGGGGGGCAGATTCCCACGCCCAGCCTCGACAGGCTGGCAAACATGGGCCTTCGCTACACGCGGTTCCACACAACGGCCCTCAGCTCGCCGACTCGTGCGGCTCTGCTCACCGGCCGCAACCACCACTCGGTAGGCACAGGCGTCATCACGGAGATGGGCACGGCCTATCCCGGCTATAGCGGTCAGATTCCCAAGAGTGCCGCGACGGTCTCTGAGATACTGCGGCAGAACGGGTACAGCACCATCTGGCTCGGAAAGAACCACAACGTCCCCGACTGGGAGACGACCATCTCCGGCCCATTCGACAGGTGGCCCGGCCTGCAGGGCTTCGATCACTTCTACGGCTTTATCGGCGGGGAAGCGAACCAGTGGGCGCCGGCGCTTTACCGGGACAACCAGCGGGTGGAGATGGAAATTCCCAAGGGTAAGGAAGGACGCTACACGCTGAATGATTCGCTGGGGGACGAAACCATCAACTTCATCTTTCAGCAGAAGTCGGTCACGCCCGACCGCCCGTTCTTCATCTATTGGTCGCCTGGCGCGACTCATGCTCCCCATCATGTGCCCCAGGAGTGGATGGACAAGTTCAAGGGGCAATTCGATCAGGGTTGGGACAAGTACCGCGAGGAGACCTACCAGCGCCAGCTCAAACTGGGCGTGATCCCACGGGATGCGAAGCTTACGCCCCGGCCCAAGGAGATCCCCTCTTACGACTCTCTGAGTCCCGACCAGAAGCGTATTGCTGCACGTCTGATGGAGGCCTTTGCTGCCTTTACCGCGCAGACGGACTACGAGATCGGCCGAATCCTCGACGCTTTGGAACAGGTCGGCCAGCTGAACAACACGCTCGTAATCTGCATGATCGGCGATAACGGCGCGTCGATGGAGGGCACGCCCTACGGCGCCTTCAACGAGTTGGCGGCCCTGGGCGGCATACCCGAAGACCCTGCTTATGTGCTGCAGCACCTGGACGAAATCGGCGGGCCGAAGGCCTATAACCACTACCCCGTCGGCTGGGCCTGGGCAATGAACACACCCTTCCAGTGGGGCAAGCAGGTGGCGTCGCACTTTGGCGGTACGCGCAACCCTCTCGTGATCGCCTGGCCTGACCGCATCAAGGACAAGGGCGGTATGCGGTGGCAGTTCCACCACGTTATCGACATCGCGCCGACGGTCCTTCAGGCTGCGGGAATTCCTGAACCCACCGAAGTCAACGGCGTAAAGCAGAAGCCCATCGAGGGCGTGAGCATGGTCTACAGCTTCGACAAAGCGAAGGCCAAGGACACGCGAAAGGTGCAGTACTTTGAGCTGCTGGGCAACCGGGCGATCTACAAGGACGGCTGGATGGCTTCCGTTCGGCATGGCCGCCTTCCCTGGATGACAGGTATCGGCACATCCAAGAGTTTCGATCAGGACACATGGGAACTTTACGACCTGAGGCGCGACTTCAGTCAATACGACGATGTTGCCGCGAAGTATCCCCAGAAGCTCAAGGAACTTCAGGATGCTTTCTGGGTCGAAGCGAAAAAATACCAGGTGCTTCCCCTTGACGATCGCCTGGCCGAGCGCATGAACCCGGCCCTGCGTCCCAGCCTGATCGCGGGGCGGACCATCTTCAACTACTTCCCGGGTGCGTACATACCTGACAGCTCAGCCGCGCCGACGCAGAACCGGTCGTACACGATTACCGCCTATCTGGATATTCCCAAAGGAGGAGCTGACGGGGTTCTGGCAGCCGTAGGCGGGGTGGCGGGAGGTTTCACGCTCTACATCAAGGACGGACGGCCCGTATACGAGTACAACTACGCCACGCTTCAGCGCACCAAGATCACGGGCACCGAAACTCTGGCGCCGGGGCAAAACGTCGTGCGCATGGAGTTCCTCTATGACGGCGGTGGTCTCGGCAAGGGTGCCACGGTGTCCCTTTTCGTTAATGACAAGAAGGTCGGGCAAGGGCGCATGGACGCTACGATATGGACCGGAAAGTACTCTGCTGATGAGACCTTCGACATCGGCGCCGACACCGGCTCGCCCGTCAGCCCCGACTATGCCTCGCCGAATCGCTTCACCGGCACGATTAAGAAGGTCGTGATTGATACCCAACCGGCGAAGCTAAGCGAGGCGGACCAGGAGAAACTCCGAACCATGGAGCGGAAGGTGAGACTCGCAACACAATAAAAGATGGATACTGTTAAAGGGCCGTTGGTCATCAAGCTTCAGAAAAGATGAATGTAAGGAGGCGAATTTCGGAGAGAGCGAAGAAGAACTCGAAGAAAGAACATAAAGCCACGGGAGGGCTCGCATGACCTACAATGTTCTCGTACGGATCAGCGGAGTGATTTTGCTGATAACCTGTCTGTTTCTGCCGTGCCGGGCTGCGGCAGAGGGTGTGAAAGTCGGCGAACAGAAACATGCGGACTACAGACTACTTTCCGGGAAGTGGCAGCGCCCAGACGGAGGCTATATTCTGAAACTGAGCGACGTCGGAAAGGACGGCAAACTCAGGGCCGAATACTTCAATCCCCGGTCTATCAACGTATCAAAGGCAGAGTGGCGGGTTATGGGCGATCGCATCCAGGTCTTTGCGGAACTCAGGGACATAAACTATCCCGGCTCGACCTATACATTGATCTACTTGCGTCAGAAAGACCAGCTTGAAGGTTACTATTACCAGGCTGCTACTGGTCAGACTTTCGAGATCGTGTTTGTGAGAGCGCAATGAAACAGGCGCTGAAAGTATATAGCTCAAAAGGAGGCAGTCATGAAACAGCAGACAGAAAGATTCAAACGTGCGACAGCATGGGCAGCGGCAGGCTCGGTGCTGGCAGCAGGGACAATCTTCGGCGGCAACATATCGGCTCAGGAAGTTTTGCCCACGCCACCTGCGCCGTTCAAGGGGCAGATCGGACTGAGCGCCAAAGACTCGAAGTCCGATTTTCCAAAGCCGGTGCAAGCTCCCAAAGGTGCGCCGAACATTGTCCTCGTGCTCTTGGATGACGTCGGATTCGGCGCTTCGAGCACCTTCGGCGGGCCCATCAGTACGCCGACACTGGATCGCCTGGCAAGAAACGGGTTGCGTTACACGCAATTCCACACCACAGCGCTATCCTCTCCCACGCGGGCGGCGCTCTTGACCGGGCGCAACCACCACTCGGCGCATACCGGGGTGATTATGGAGATGGCCACAGGTTTCCCCGGCTATGACAGCCTGATGGGCAAGGACACTGCTACCGTCGCCGAAATCCTCAAGCAGAAAGGCTGGAACACCGCCTGGATCGGCAAGAACCACAACGTGCCGGACTGGCAAAGCAGCCAGGCCGGACCGTTCGACCTCTGGCCAACCGCTCTTGGCTTCGAGAAGTTCTATGGCTTCATCGGCGGCGAGACCAACCAGTGGCGGCCGGCGGCCTTCGACGGCACCAAGCCCATCGAGCCGTATCTGGGCAATCCTGACTACAACTTCGATTATGACATGGCCGATCAGGCCATCCAGTGGATCCGCAACCAGAAGGCCGTCGCGCCCGACCGGCCTTTTTTCCTTTACTACGCCCCGGGAGCCACGCACTCCCCGCATCATCCGAAGAAGGAGTGGATCGCTAAGTACAAGGGCCAGTTCGACCAGGGCTGGGACAAGGTGCGTGAGGAAACACTGGCGCGGCAAAAGAAACTGGGCATCGTGCCGGCAAACACGCAACTGACCAAACGCCATGAAGGAATGCCGGCCTGGGACTCTCTTAATGCCGAACAAAAACAGCTTACTGCCTACATGATGGAGATATACGCCGGCTATCTGAACCAGACAGACTACAACGTCGGCCGGGTCCTGGATGCGATCGAACAATTGGGTCAACTGGACAACACGCTGGTGATCTACATCGTCGGCGACAATGGCGCCAGTTTCGAGTCGACGCCCATGGGTGCGTCCAACGAGATCGCCGGCTTCAACTTGCACCCGGAAAGCCTCAGTGAGGTCGTCAAGCACAAGGATGATCTGGGGACCTGGAAGTCACACAACCACTATCCGCTTGCCTGGGCCCATGCGATGGACACGCCGTTCCAGTGGGGCAAACAAGTCGCCTCGCACTACGGCGGAACGCGCAACGCCATGATCATCTCCTGGCCGGCGCGAATCAAGGACCAGGGGGGCATCCGGTCCCAGTGGCACCATACGATTGACATCGTGCCGACCCTTCTGGACGTCACCGGGCTGGAGCAACCCTCCTCCGTTAACGGCGTGGCGCAGAAACCCATCGAAGGCGTGAGCATGGCCTATACGTTCGATGTTGCCAACGCGCCGTCGACCCGCCGGACGCAGTACTTCGAAATGATTGGAAATCAGGGGATCTACAACGATGGCTGGGTGGCCTGCACGACTCCGCCTAAGCCGCCCTGGGACCCGGGAGAGGTCGGCGTGGATGTGATCAGCGGCTACAAATGGGAGTTGTATCATGTCACGGAAGACTTCAGCGAGGCAGTCAACCTCGCCGACAAGTACCCTGACAAGCTCCGCGAGCTTCAGTTGTTGTTCTACGCCGAGGCCGCCAAGTACAACGTGTTACCCCTGGACAATAGCAGGGTTCCGCGTGTAGACGTGTCCATCCGTCCGAGCCTGACGCGGGGCCGGTCCGATTTCACCTACTACGGGCCCCTGACGCGCATCCCGGAAGGCGCTGCGCCCGACGTGAAGAACAAGTCCTTCCGGATCACCGCCAGCGTGGTTCTCCCGAAGGGTAACGAACAGGGCGTGGTCGTGACGCAGGGCGGCCTGTCTGCCGGCTACGCCCTGATGTTCAAGGCCGGCAAGCCCGTGTTTCACTACAACTGGCTGAACATCGCGCACTACGAGATCGCCGCCAAAGACGCCCTGCCGCCCGGCAAACACACCGTTGTCTTCGACTTCAAGTATGACGGCGGCGGCATCGGCAAGGGCGGCACCGGGACTTTGATCGTGGACGGGAGGCAGGTCGCACAAGGCCGCATCCCCAACACCGTGCCCGTGCGCTTCACCTTCGACGAAACCTTCGACATCGGCGAAGACACCGGCACGCCCGTGAGTGAGGATTACGACGTGCCATTCAAGTTCACCGGAAAGATCGAGAAGGTCGTCGTGAACCTCGGCGAAACCAAACTCAGCGCTCCCGACCAGCAAAAACTGCAAGACATGGAGCGAAAAGCAAGACTGAAGGTGGAATAAAAAGACAGAGGGGCGGGTCGGGAACGACCCGCCCAGATGCAATACGCAGAAGTCCCCCTTTTTTAAAGGGGGATTGAGGGGGATTTTCTAAATGCTGCCCTTCGATAAGAAACTCAAACCGTTCGCCCGGACTTTAAGAAGGAACATGACCGATGCCGAACGTCTTATCTGGTCAAAGATCAGGAGAAAGCAGATAGGAGATTTGCAATTTTACCGACAGAAAAATATCGGCCATTACGTTGTGGACTTTTACTGTCCAAAGGGAAAACTCATCGTGGAGATAGATGGCGGGCAACATTACGAGAGAAATGGGATGAAGAAAGATCGGGAAAGAGATCGATATCTACATAACCTTGGATTTGCCGTGTTGCGCTTTTCCGACATAGACGTACTCAAAAACATTGATGGAGTAGTTGAAAGAATTCATGAACATTTAAAATCCCCCCGAACCCCCCTTTAAAAAAGGGGGGACATAGATAGGAAAAGGAACGCCATTCTTATGCATGCCGGGCAAGGAAATAAGAAGACAGACCTTGTGAATATCCCACAGGGCATCCATGTCGTGGCAAAGCCCATAGGGCCTGTGTGCAATCTCAACTGCGAGTACTGCTTTTATCTTGAGAAGCAGGCATTATTCGGGACAAAGCGAAAATACCACATATCTGATGATATCCTGCGTGCCTTCATCGTTAATTACGTCACAGCGCAGCCGACACCGGTCGTTGAGTTCGTCTGGCAAGGAGGAGAGCCGACCCTTTTAGGAATCGATTTTTTCAAAAGAGTGATCGAATTTCAGAGGCCCTTCGCACGTCAAAAAACCATAACAAATTCTCTCCAGACAAATGGAACCCTGCTCACCGATGAGTGGTGCGCTTTTCTGAAGAAATGCAATTTCATGGTGGGGATCAGCCTCGATGGGCCGAAAGAAATCCATGACCGTTATCGCCGCGACCGGCAGGGAAAGGGGACATTCGATCGGGTGATGAAGGGGCTCAGGCTTCTGCAAAAACATAAAGTTGAATATAATGTGCTGGCCTGCGTTGCCCGTGATACGGCGAAACGTCCACTTGATGTTTACCGCTTTTTCAAAGACGAAGGGGTCGAATTTATCCAATTTACACCGATCGTGGAGCGCATGCCCGATGCATGCAGCAGCCAACTCGGCCTGCGCCTTGCCGGTCCGGCATCGCTGGATAACGAAGAACGCCAAACCGATGTTACTCCTTGGACCGTCATCTCCGAGGAATACGGTGACTTTCTGATCGCTATTTACGAAGAATGGGTCCGTCACGATGTGGGCAAGGTCTTTGTCATGAACTTTGAATGGGCGCTCAATGCCTGGATCGGCAACCCCTCGCCGGTTTGTATCCATGCAGAACAATGCGGACGGTCGGTCGTGCTCGAACACAACGGAGATGTCTATGCCTGTGACCACTGCGTATATCCTCAATACAAACTCGGGAATATTGTCACGGATGTACTGCCGGATTTGGTGGACAAATCCCTGCAATCGGGTTTTGGCGCGATAAAAGAACGTTCCTTGCCCCACCTGTGCAAGGAATGCGAAGTCCTAACAGCCTGCCGGGGAGGCTGTCCCAAGCATCGTTTTGCAAGAACATACAATGATGAACCGGGGCTTCATTATCTCTGCGCAGGATACAAGAAGTTCTTTCTCCACATCAGGAAGTACTTGAGAGCAATGACTACACTGTTGGAAAACGGCCTCCCTGCCTCATACGTGATGAACGCAGTAAAAGGGCCGCTGGTAATAAAGACGAGGGACGAGTGACGAGGGACGAGCACTCGATACTTTTAGTTCCCTCGGCCCTCTGTATGAAAGGAGACGAAACCATGAAAACGAAACTCATCATGTTGGCATGCGCCACCCTGTTTTTCATCGTGGTCCACCCGACGCTGGCCCAAAACCGATGGTGGGACGAACTTGCGAACCTGCCATTTCCGGAAAACTACCCGACCAAGCAAAGCAGCCAGGTGCTGATGGATGAACTGATGTTCCAGCGTGCGGTGCAGGCCTATCTCTGGGCACTGCCGGCCATGAACATGTACGGCATGAAGGAAGGATCGGAGAAGATCTTCGGCAAGGGCTACAACGTTCTGCCGATCTGGAAGCAACGGCTCAATGCCAAGACGTTGGTCACCACGCCGAACTCGGACGTGATCTATGCCATGGGCTATCTCGATCTCAAGGTGGACGGGCCCCTGGTGATCGAAGTGCCGCCCAAGCTGCAAGGTCTGCTTGACGATTTCTGGCAACGGCCGCTCTGCGATGTGGGCTTTGCGGGTCCGGACAAGGGACAGGGAGGCAAGTATCTCATCCTTCCTCCCGACTACAAAGGCGAGCAGCCAAAGGGCTACTTCACCTTCCGGTCACGCACCTATGGCGTGTTCGTATTCTGGCGCGCCTTCTACAAGGACCCCGCCAAACTTGAAGAACCGGTGAAGCTCATGGAACAGACGCGCATTTACCCCCTCGGCCAAAGAGAGAGCGCCAAGCCGATGATCTTCCCGGATGCCTCCGGTGTGCCCGTAAACATGCTGTATCCCAAGGATGGCAGTTACTACGACATGCTGGCCCGGTTCATCGAGCATGAATGCGTGGACCCGACTGAACTGGATATGCGCGGCATGCTTCGTTCGATCGGCATCACCAAAGACAAGCGCTTCGCACCCGATGCGCGCACCAGGGCAATTCTGGAGAAGGCGGCCGCTGCCGGGTTCAACATGAGCAAAGCCTTGGGTTCCGAGTGGCTGGAGCGCCAGCCCGGCGCAAAGATCTATGAGGACAGGCAGTGGGTCAACGTCTTCACTGCCAAAGACCCGGAGTTCAAGATCGATGGAGCCATCGACCTCGACATGCGGGTGGTCATGTTCGCAGCGGCTTACTCCACCAGCCCGGCCATGGTCCTGGACATCGTTGGTGCAGGTGCCAAGTATCCGAGCACATACCGGGACGCCAATGGTGCGTATCTGTCCGGCGGCGCGTCATACCGTCTAAGCGTGCCAGCGCACGTTCCGGTAAACAACTTCTGGTCGGTGACCGTTTACGACGCCGAGACGGCATCGGGGCTTGACAACGGCCAGCCGTTCCCGTCCATCAGTTCTTTTGACAAGCCGGTTGCCAACCCTGATGGGTCCACCGATATCTACTTCGGTCCGACCGCGCCGAAAGGACATGAGAAGAACTGGCTGCGGACCGTTTCCGGCAAGGGATACTTCGTGATCCTCCGTCTTTACGGCCCGACCCAGCCTTATTTCGACAAGACCTGGAAGTTGCCGGACATCGAGAAGATAAAGTGAGCATGAAAGGAGAACAACCATGAAACGGATTATCAAAAAGACACTGAGCGTTGTCGCGATCCTCGCGATGATCAGCATTGGTACAACTGTCTGCGCCGAAACCATCGAGACCCGGATCGGCAAGTTGTCGTTCACGCATGACTTTGCCAGTGGATATCCGACCAAAGAGACTGTCGAGAAGCTCTATGACGAGCGTGACTTCCAGCGCGCGTGCCAGGCCTACCTCTGGGCGCTGCCCCTTGTGGGAGCGGCGCAAGCGCAACAGCAAAGCCGGACAGTGCTTGGCTTAGGAGACTTGGATATCGGGATCGGCGACAGCTACGAGGCAAAACTGGGCATCTTGACACCCAATGTGACGACCGCCTACATCAGCGTGTTGCCTGATCTGTCAGTGACCGGCCCGCTGGTGATCGAAACGCCAAGAGGCGCGACGGCTGGCATGGTGGACGATTTCTGGCAGCGCCCCGTCACCGATCTGGGACTGGCTGGGCCTGACCGAGGCCAGGGTGGCAAGTATCTCCTTCTGGGCCCGGGCCAGACCGTGCCTCAGTCCGATGGATTCATCGTCGTCCACTCGTCCACCGTGAATGTGATCATCGGCTTGCGGAATCTGGAGACCGATCCCGAAAAGGCCGCACGAGTGCTGAGCCAATACCGCGTCTATCCTTACGCGAAGCGAGACAATCCGCCGACCAACCGTATCGTCGTCATTGGCAATACGAAATGGAGCCAGGCGTCGCCGCGCGGCTTAGCCTACTGGAATCTGCTGGCCGACATCCTGAACCGCGAGCCGGTGCAGGAGCGTGACCGCGTCACGATGGCCATGCTCCGCCCCCTCGGCATCGAGAAAGGCAAACCCTTCAAACCCGATGCGCGGCAAGAAAGAATCCTGACGGAAGCCGCGTTGGTCGGCGAGGCAATGGCCAAGGCGAACGACTTCGACAAGCGGCAGATGGAGCTGTCGCACTACAAAGAGGGCGTGCAGTGGCATCTCTCGCTTTGTCTCGACCCCAGCCAGGAGGCGGAGTTCTACACGCAACTGGATGAACGCGCCGCGTGGTTCTATGAGGCTACCACGACCTCCAAGGGCATGGTCACCAAGACACCCGGCCTCGGACAGGTTTATCTGGGTGCCTATAAGGACAAAGGCGGCAATTGGCTCGACGGAGCGAACACCTACCGGTTGCACGTGCCGTCCAACGCGCCGGTAAAACAGTTCTGGTCGCTCACCGTCTATGATGTGGACACGCGTTCGCTCGTGGACAACCAGCAGAAGATCGCCGACCGGTCTTCGCGCCAGCCCGACCTCGTGAAGAACGCCGACGGCTCGGTGGACATCTACGTAGCCCCGACCGCGCCCAAGGGTTTCGAGAAGAACTGGATTCCTTGCGTGCCGGGCCGGGCTTGGTTTGCCTATTTCCGCCTGTATGCGCCCACCGAAGCGCATTTCGATCGGACATGGATACTGCCGGATTTCGAGAAGACGAACTGAACGAAAGGAGACAAGACCGTGAAACACACAATCACCAGGGCTCTAAGCATCGTCGCGATCCTCGCGGCGTTGAACCTGTGCGGGGTTGTCCACGCCCAAACCGTTGACACCCGCATCGGCAAACTCGACTTCGAGCTGGGCGTGCCAACGAAGGGAACCGTGACGAAGCTCTATGACGAGATGGATTTCCAGCGCGCCTGCCAGCTCTACCTCTGGGCGCTGCCTGCTGTCAACACCGCTCAAATCACAGTGAACAATAAGTTCATCGCCGGCGCGCATGAGGGCGACGTTGTCATCTTCGAGGGCTACCGCAGTCTCACCACGATTCTCACCGCCAACGTGACAACGCCTTACGTCGGTGGGGCCATAGACTTGGCCGCGAGCGGCCCGGTGGTGGTGGAAGTGCCCGCCGGCCTGATTGCCGGGTCGGCTATGGACCTCTGGCAGCGCCCCCTCACCGACTTCGGCATTACCGGGCCGGACAGGGGAAAAGGCGGCAAGTATCTGTTCGTCGGCCCCGGGCAGGAGGTTCCCGATACGAAAGATGCTACAGTCCTGCGCTCTCCGACATTCAATGTAGGGGTCTATTACCGGGCCATGGATCCCGATCCGGCAAAAGCTGAGGTGGTGAAGAAGAGCTTCCGCATCTATCCTTGGAACCAGCGCGCGAATCCGCCGGCGACGCGGTATCTCACGCCTGACCCGGACAAGGTGACGCAGACGCCGGCCATGCCCCGGGGCATGGCGTACTGGGAGCGAGTCGCTGCGGTCATCGAGCACGAACCTGTGGAAGATCGCGACCGTTTCTTCGTGGCTATGCTCCGCCCGCTCGGAATCGAGAAGGGCAAACCTTTCCGGCCTGATGCGCGCCAGAAGAAGATCCTCACCGAAGCTGCGTTCGTCGGCGAAGCCATGGCCAAGGCGAACGACTTCGATAAGCGCCTCCCGGACGCGCGCTACCGTCCGGACGCGCACTGGGATTACATCATCATGGTGGACCCGGCGCAGGACCTCAAAGATTACAGCCAGCTCGATGAGCGTGCGGCCTACTTCTACGAGTGGTCGTGCTTGTCCAAGTCCATGGTCAGCAAGACCCCGGGCGTCGGCCAGGCGTACCTCGGTGTCTACCGCAACAAAGAAGGCCACGCCTTCGATGGTGCCCAGAGTTACCGGCTGCATGTGCCGCCGAACGTGCCGGCCAAGCAGTTCTGGTCGGTCACGGTCTACGACGTAGACACTCGGTGCCTTATCCAGAACAAGGAGCAGATCGCCGACCGAAGCTCGCGCATGCCCGACCTTCTGAAGAACGCCGACGGCTCGGTTGACCTCTACTTCGGTCCGACCGCGCCGAAAGGTCCTTCGACTGCGCTCAGGGCAGGCTTGGAGAAGAACTGGATTCCGACCGTGCCGGGGAGGGCGTGGTTCGCCTGTTTCCGTTTCTACGCACCGCTGGAATCCTACTTCGACAAGACCTGGCCATTGCCGGACATCGAGAAAGTGAAGTGAGGCAACGAGAACGCAAACAAAGAAAGGAAACGAAACCATGAAAATGATCAAAACAATAATCGTTGGTTGTCTGCTCGCCGTCTGCATTCCTCTGTCCGGCCTGGCCCAAGTCGGCCCGGCGACCGTGGCACAGATCGGCACGCCGGACCGGGTGGAGACGCGGCTCGGCACGCTGAAGTTCTTCGACGGCCTGCCGGACAAAGCGACGGTCGCGAAACTGTACGACAATCTCGATTTCATGCACGGTGTCGAAGTGTTCCTTGATCTGATGCCCGGTGCCTCGGTCTATGCCTTTAGACAAGGATGCCGAGAGCTGGGTATCGGCAACAGCACGCTCGTAACGAGCACGAAAGTGATGGATTCCAAACACCTCGGACTGACGCCGAACACCGAGACCGTGTACGCGTTCGTCGTCATTGACCTCAAAAATGGGCCGGTGGTCGTTGATCTCCCGCCGCATACGCTGGGGATGGTCAACGACGCCTGGCAGCGGCACGTCGCCGACGTGGGCAACGCCGGCCCGGATCGGGGACAGGGAGGCAAGTACCTGTTCCTGCCGCCCGGCTACAAGGAGGAGGCGCCGCAGGGCTATTTCGTGTTCCGGTCGCCGACGTATGCAAATATCCTGCTCGTGCGGGGCTTCCTCGTCAATGGCGACGCGAAGCCGGCGGTAGAGAACTTCAAGCGCCTGCATCTGTACCCGCTGGCGCAGGCGGCGAATCCGCCGGAGCAAAAGATCTACGACCTATCCGATGACGTCCACAAAGATGACGTCAATAAGACGGTTTTCGCCAGCGACTTCATGTTCTTCGAGCAGGTGAACCAGGTTGTGCAGGAGGAACCAACCGAAGCTCTCGATCCCGAACTCGGGGGGCTGCTGGCGTCCATCGGCATCGTCAAAGGCAAGCCGTTCGCGCCGGATGCGCGCATGAAGAAGCTTCTCACGGAGGCGGCCGCGGTGGGCAGCGCCACGGCGCGCTCAATGGTCTTCGCCACGCGGTACAAGGAAGCCTACTACTACCCGAACAGCGGGTGGAAGGAAATGCTGGCCGGCGGCAGTTGCGAATTCCTGAAAGACGGCTATCGCAATCTCGAGGCGCGCAGCGCCTTTCATTTCTATGCGCTCTTTCTCTCCCCCGCGCTGGTGTTCAAGCGCGCGGGGCTCGGGTCGCAATACGCCTACACGGAGCACGACGCCGCGGGTAACTATCTTGACGGCGGCAAGACTTACCGGCTCCACCTCCCGCCGAACATTCCGGTCAAGGACTTCTGGTCCATCATCGTCTATGACTCGCAGACGCGATCGCTGCTCCAGACCGACAACCCGATACCGAGCATCAACAGCTACAAGAAGGATTTAGCCAACAACGCCGATGGCTCGATTGACCTCTATTTCGGTCCGAAGCCGCCGGCGGGCCCCTCGACTTCGCTCGGGACAGGCCACGAGAGCAACTGGATACAGACCGTGTCCGGCAAGAGCTGGAACACCATGCTGCGTCTGTATGGTCCGCTCCAGCCGTGGTTCGACAAGACCTGGCGACCGGGTGAAATCGAGTTGGTCAAGTGAACACGAAAGGAGAAACAACCATGAAAGGAAAAGCCATCATGAAACAAATCCTCACCAAAACACTGAGCGTCGTCGCGATCCTCGCGGCGATGAGCATTGGCGCGGCTGCCCGCGCCGAAACCGTCGAGACCCGCATCGGCAAGCTCGACTTCGAGTTGGGTGTGCCGACGAAGGAGACCGTCGCAAAGCTCTATGACGAGATGGACTTTCAGCGCGCCTGCCAGCTCTATCTGTGGGCGCTGCCCGTCGTCAACGTTGCTCAAGCGACATTGTACGTTGACTTCGTCGCTGGAGCGCACGACGGCGATGCCGTCATTATGGAGGGCTACCGCGCTGTCAGCGGAGTCCTCACCCCGAACGTGACGACGCCTTACGTCAGCGGGTCCATGGACCTCGCCGCTACCGGCCCGGTGGTGGTGGACATCCCCGCCGGGCTCATCGCCGGCTCTGCCATGGACTTCTGGCAGCGGCTCCTTACTGACTTTGGTGTGACCGGACCGGATCAGGGTAAGGGCGGAAAGTATCTGTTCGTCGGACCGGGGCAGCAGGTTCCCCTGATGGAAGGCGCTACGGTGCTGCACTCGCGGACGTTCCGCTTCATGTTCTACTACCGGGCACTTGATCCTGACCCAGTGAAGGCCGAGGCGCTGAAGAGGGGCGTGCGCATTTATCCGTGGAGCCGGCGCGAGAATCCGCCGGCGATGCGGTATCCCACACCCGACCCGGCCAAGGTCACTCAGATACCGGCAATGCCGCGCGGCATGGAGTATTGGGAGCGGCTCGCGCAGGTCATCGATCACGAGCCTATGGAAGATCGCGACCGCTTTTTTGTGGCGATGCTGAGGCCGCTCGGCATCGAGAAGGGCAAGCCGTTCAAGCCCGACGCACGGCAGAAGAAGATCCTCACCGAAGCCGCGTTCGTCGGCGAGGCGATGGCCAAGGCCAATGACTTCGATAAGCGCTTCGCCGGTTCACAGTACCGGCCGGACACCCACTGGGATTACGTCATCATGATGGACCCAGCGCAGGACCTCCCGGACTACAGCCAGCTCGACGAGCGTGCAGCCTATTTCTATGAGGGGATTTTCATGACCAAGGCCATGAACAGCAAAACCCCCGGCTTCGGCCAGGCCTATCTCGGCGGCTACCGCGACAAGGACGGCCACGCGTTCGACGGCGGACAGAACTACCACTTGCATGTGCCGCCGAACCCTCCGGCAAAGCAGTTCTGGTCGGTCACGCTCTACGATGTGGACACTCGCTGCCTCATCCAGAACAAAGAGCAGATCGCCGACCGCAGTTCACGCCAGCCCGGACTTCTGAAGAACGCCGACGGCTCAGTGGACCTCTATTTCGGTCCGACCGCGCCGAAAGGCTTCGAAAAGAACTGGATTCCGACGGCGCCGGGCAGAGCGTGGTTCACCTGGTTCCGCCTCTACGCACCGCTGGAAGGCTATCTCGACAAGACCTGGCCGCTGCCGGACATCGAGAAGGTGAAATAGTGTCTGTCCATAGGCAGCTTTTTCCGACATGCCGGACTTGATCCGGCATCCAGAAGGTCTTGAAAAGACTGGATTCCGGCTTTCGCCGGAATGACGATTTTGTTTGAGGTGGCAATTTATAAACAGATACGAATTAGGGAAAGGAGAGGAGAATGCGAAAGAAACTGATTTTGACATTATTGTACCTGGGGATGATCCTGTACGCGGCGCCTCTTTGGGCAGCGAATCCTTCCACGACGACCGCGCCGTCGGGAGACGAAGCACAAGGCCGATCATTGGACGAAGTCAACAAGGAGCTCTCTAACCCGGTCAGCAGTGTCTGGTCGATCTCTTTTCAGGAGAATAATTACCTCCTGGAAATAGAGGGGAAAAAGGACCATTGGAATTCAAACCTCAATTTTCAGCCCGTGTTGCCGATAGCGTTGACGAAGAATTGGAATCTCATCACAAGGCCTGTAGTAACCCTCTTTAACTCTGCGCCGCACCCGAACCCGCACAATCCTGCGGAGATCAAGCGCACGACAGGGTTCGGGGACACTGTTCTTATGGAGATGCTTTCGCCGAGCTCAAAGCTCGCCGGGAATTGGCTGCTTGGAATTGGGCCAACCTTTATCTTCCCCACGGCTTCTTCGGACTACACCGGACAGGGAAAGTGGCAGGTGGGTCCTGCAGTCGTGGTGGGCTACCTCTCTCAAAAATGGATCGTTGGCGCCTTTGTCCAGAATTGGACCTCTTTCGGGGGTTCCGGAAATCGAGCGGATGTGAACCAGATGAATCTCCAACCCTTCGTAGCTTATTTCTTGCCCGGGGGGTGGAGTATCGGATATTCTGGAAACATTTTGGCAAACTGGAAGGCCGACTCTGCTGGTGGCGTATGGACTGTGCCCATCGGGATAGGCATCGGCAAGCTGGTAAAGCTCGGCCCACTTCCCGTCAAGATCGGACTCGCGGTTCAGTATATGGTTCATCACCCGGATAACTTCGGACAGAAGTGGAACATTCAATTGGGTGTAACCCCTGTGATTCCGAACCTCATTAAAGGTAGCCTTTTCGGCGAATGACTCTATGGCAAAAGGACCAATTGGTGATCGCTCAAAACAACGAGAGGAGACGAAACATGAAGCGGGAAACGTTCAAGAAGTTATACTTTTTCTGTGCGGTGCTGTGCCTTGGCTTAGCGATGCCTGCGCTGGCCCTGATTTTGTCAATGGCGTTACCCATCTGGGCCATGGACCAGACTGAGACACCACCCGTTCTGGCCGCGCGTGACCTGGCGCCGACCGAGTTGCTAGTCGGTCCTGACTTCACGGTCGAAGACACCGTTCCGACCGACGGTTTCTATGGCATCTTTACGGTGCGAGGGACGTACGGATCAGTCCAGGCGCGCGGCGTCGCCATGCTGCGGGTGCGTGCGGCCGAGATGCAGGCCCTGGCGAGGCTCGAAGAGACGACACGGGCCGAGGCCGTCGTTGGAGGGGCAAAGGACTCCGCAGAGCAGACCCTCCATGCGGCCGGACAAACCCTCCGCGATCCTGCCGGGACTGTGGAGAGGGTCCCGGAGAGCGTGGGTAGGCTCTTCTCACGGCTGGGAACCAAAGTCGAGAAGCGCGTCGAGAAACTAGCAGGCACGGGGGACGGTTCAGCCTCATCCGACCAGCGTGAAGGGATTGGCAAGGCCCGTCGCTCCTTGGCGCAGCAGCTCGGGGTGGACCCCTATACCGACAATCCTCTCCTCTCGGCCAAGCTCGACCAAGTAGCAAGGTGGGAGCGTGTGGGGGGGCTCGCCGTGAGCATCGGGACCGGGGCGGCGAGTATCTGGGCGGGCATAGCCTCAAAGACCTTAACCCTTGTGTGGACTATGACGCCCGAGGAGGTCCGTGCGGTGAATGAGAAGCGTCTGGTCAGCCTAGCCCCGGGCGCCAGCGCCGAAGAGATCCGCGTCTTCCTCCGTAATCCTGCCTTCACCCCAACGACGCAGACTCTCTTTGTAGATCAGTTGGAGTCGCTCCCTGTCAAGCGGGGTCGCGACAGTCTCGTGAGGCTCGCTGGGGAGATGGAAAATTATGACCAGGCACGCTTCCTTATTGCAGCGACAGGCCTGCTGACGGCCTACCACGAGCGGGTTGCGCCACTTTCGTCCGTAGAATCCCGAGGCCGGCTTGCCGTCGGACTGACTTCCGCCGGATTGCTCATCCTGGCGGTACCTGTGGACTGCCTGGCCTGGAGCGACAGGCTGGTGGAATTCGGGAGGCGCTCGGATCTCCGGGCCTCTCGACGTGAAATCCTGATAACCGGGGGCGCTACCCATCGAACCCGTCAGGAACTGCAGGCTCGTGGATGGAGGCTCCGGGAGAGGTTCCAGTGAGAAAAATGCCGTCCGCAAGGGAGACGCAAAAATGAGACGCATCTTTAAAACGAGACGCATTTTGTCCTATCCGGACCGGCTGTGGACCACAGATATTGCGCTCACCATGCTGCTGATCTTTCTCCTGGCTTACATCTTTTTTCTTTATCCGCTTGGATGGGTTGGTTCTCTCAGGCCGCTGACCACTGTCTTTTTCTCGCTTATTCTCATTACAGGTGCAATCACGGTGTCCAGAAACCGTATTTTCAGGACGCTGGTTCTCTCGTGGGGCCTTCTCGCCTTCATCTTGATGTGGGTAAGGTATTTGTTTCCGTACCAGACTGTCATCTTCGTAGCCAACTGTCTGGCCCTATTCTTCCTGGTGCTCCTCACCTCTCTCATTTTGGGCCAGGCTCTTCGCGAGGGGCCTACGACTTCCCATCGGATCATGGGAGCTGTTGCCGCCTATCTGCTTATTGGAATGGTATGGTCCCTGGCCTATTATCTGGTCGCACTCTGGATACCCGGGGCGTTCAGTATTCAGGGACCCTCTGCCCCAAGCGGAGGAGAGTCTCTCCAATCGCAGCTTTTCTATTTTAGTTTCGTTACTCTGACAACGCTCGGTTACGGCGACATTGCGGCAGTTCATCCGGTCGCGCGGATGTTAGTGATCCTGGAGGGAGTGATTGGGCAACTTTTCCCTGCTATCCTGATTGCACGGCTCGTTTCTCTGCAAGTGCAGTCGAAACAGAAAAGTTGAAGCCATGGACACTTGCCTTTTTCTCAAATGGAGGATTGAAATAATGAAGGAAGTCAGGTAGTATGCTCTCGGACGGATTTGGGACAGTACTTTAACTGTATGCTATGGACATTGCTTATAGAAGAACCCAGTGATAGAAGTGAAAATCGAGACCGGCCAAGGAAGGCAAAGGAGCATGGAAAGCAAAGATCGGGAAAGTGAACGTCGACCTCACGCCCTGCGGCCCCAAGTCCGAAAAGGAACAGGAACAAGCGGAAGGGGGAGGCCTAGAAAGGGGAGGAGTATCAGGAGTATCGCTGCCATTCTGTTGATTGCTTGCTTGTCCATATCAGTGCAGACGTTAGCGGATGAGCCCAAGGTCTCTCCTTATGCCGGTTCTGTGAGCTGCCGGGAATGCCACGAGAAGTTCTACAAACTCTGGTCTACATCCTTCCACGGTCTTGCCATGCAGCCTTATAATCTTGACTTTGCACACACAAAGCTCACGGCCCACACAAAGGAGATCGTGATTGATGGCTTTACATACCGGGCCGAGATCAGCGGCAGCACCGGTTATGTTGTGGAGAGAGGAAAGGCTCCATCGGAGAGCAAGCAGTATAGGATCGAGCACGTGCTGGGCGGGAAGAACGTCTACTATTTTCTCACCCCGATGGAGAAAGGGCGCCTGCAGACCCTGCCTCTGGCCTATGATGTGAAAAAGAAGGAATGGTTTGACACCGCGGCAAGCGGTGTTCGCCACTCTTCGGACCAGCCGGTCCATTGGAAGGAATCGGTCTATACCTTCAACACCGCGTGCTATAGCTGCCATGTAAGCCAACTCTCCACAAACTACGATCTGAAAACCGACACCTACCACACCGTATGGGCAGAGCCGGGCATCAACTGTGAGACCTGCCACGGCCCTTCGGAGGAGCACAACCGGGTCTGTCGGGAGGCGCCCAAAGGAACCGTGCCCGCTGACTTAAAAATCATCAGTGCGAAGCGATTTACGGCGGACCAACACAACACCACGTGTTCGGGCTGCCATGCCAAGATGATTCCCCTGACGTCCACGTTCACGCCGGGCGACAAATTCTTCGACCATTATGACGTCATCACGCTTGAGAACCCTGACTTTTATCCCGATGGCCGCGACCTTGGAGAAAATTATACCTTCGCCTCGTGGCTCATGAGTCCATGCGTCCAATCGGGCAAGCTCCACTGTGTCACCTGTCACACCAGCAGCGGCAGGTACCGCTTCAAAGCCGAAGAGAAGGCAAACGACGCCTGCATGCCCTGTCACACAGAAAAAGTTAATAATGCGCCTGCCCATACCCATCACAAGGCAGGAAGCAAGGGAAACCAGTGCGTCTCCTGCCACATGCCGATGACATCATTTGCACGCATGAACCGGACCGACCATTCTATGCTTCCACCTACGCCTTCGGCGACAATTAAATATAAGTCCCCCAACGCCTGCAATCAGTGCCACAACGACAAGGATGCGGCGTGGGCTGACACCCATGTACGAAGATGGCGAAAACGGGATTACCAAGGTGCCGTGCTTTTCCGGGCCGGCCTCATCGATGCTGCCCGAAAGGGCGACTGGTCAAGGCTTCCGGATATCCACTCTTATATTAAGGATACAAAGAAGAATGAGGTTTGTCGCACCTCGCTCGTGAGGCTATTAAGGGCTTGCTCTGACGAGAGAAAGTGGTCCGTATTACGACAGCTTTTAAAAGACCCTTCTCCTCTGGTGCGTTCGAGCGCTGCCCTGTTACTTTCCGATGGTCTAACTCGTGAGAACATCGATGCCCTTCTACCCATCACGGCCGATCCTGTGCGACTGGTCAGGATCAGGGCGGCAGAAGCGCTTTCGCCAATCCTAAAGAGCAGAGTACCCGAAGAAGCAAAACAGCGTTTTGAGGCAGCACAGGCTGAATTCCTTTCAGCCCTCAACGCGCGGCCGGATGACTGGTCATCCCACTACAACCTGGGCAATTTTTACACGAGCCGGAATGAGATCGAGAAGGCGATCGCCTCATACGAGACCGCGCTTCGGCTCGAGCCGCGCGCCCTTCTTCCCCTTACGAATATCGCCATCGTGTACAGTCAAACAGGCGAGTATGGCAAAGCCGAGAAGAGCTTGAGAAGGGCAATCGAGATAGACTCCAAGAGCGCGCCCGTCCACTTCAACCTGGGGCTTCTCCTGGCTGAGCGGGGCAGGACTGACGAGGCTGAGAAGGAGCTCCGGCTGGCCCTTGACTTCGATCCCCGGCTCGCACCTGCGGCATACAACTTGGGTTTGCTTATCATCAAGGAGCGTCCTGAGGAGGGGTTCTCCTACTGCAGGAAGGCCCATGAACTCTCCCCCCACAATCCCAAGTACAGCTACACCCTTGCCTTCTTCCAGGTTCAAAAAGGGGACAGGAAAGGTGCGGTGAAGACCCTTAGTGACACAGTGAAACGCCATCCCGCCTATGTCGATGCGGTGCTCCTTCTGGGTGAGATCTACGAGCGGGATGGGAAAAAGGAAGACGCAAAAGGAGTGTACAGCAAGGCCCTATCTACTGGGGAGCTCTCTGAGCGAGACTCTCTTCATCTCAGGATGAAACTCCAGTCACTGGGGGAAAAAGAAAAGGGAAAGAAGAAGTGAGAAAAGTAACTGCGAAATCTGGAAGGGGGGTGATGTGGCGACAAGGTTAACAATAGACACAAAACAATTGATTTGATTGGTCTTCAAAAATGAGATTCCCGAGTAGTCCCGCGAAACGCGGGACTACTCGCAATAACAGTAATGTGTTGCTATTCATCGGTTGTCATTGCGACCCCGAACTTGATTCGGGGGAAGCAATCTCGTAACTCAAATACTACTCACAAGGAGGGGGAAAACATGCATTTTCGAAAGAGCTACCTAATCGTAACATTGTTGTTGGCTGTTTTCGTCTTCGCTGCGGGGTATGCATCGGCCCAGCAGAAGAACTTGCCAAACATTCTTGTGATCTTTGGCGACGACATCGGCGTCTGGAACATCAGCGCGTACCATCGCGGCATGATGGGCGGGCGAACGCCCAACATTGATCGCCTCGCGAAGGAAGGTGCCGTCTTCACGGACTACTATGGCCAGCAATCCTGCACGGCGGGGCGGGCCGCGTTCATCCTCGGCCAGACTCCCTTCCGCACCGGGTTGCTCAAGGTCGGCATGCCCGGCGCGAAGCAGGGCATTCAGGACAAGGACCCCACGATCGCCGAGCTGCTCAAACCGCTGGGCTACGCCACGGCGCAATTCGGCAAGAACCATCTCGGCGACCGCAACGAATTCCTGCCGACGGTGCGTGGCTTCGATGAGTTCTACGGCAACCTCTACCACCTCAACGCCGAGGAGGAGCCCGAAGACGCGGACTATCCGAAGAACCCGCAGTTCAAGGCGACCTTCGGCCCGCGCGGCCTGCTCGACTGCAAGGCCACGAACGTGGACGACCCGACGGTGGACCCGCGGTTCGGCAAGGTCGGCAAGCAGACCTGCAAGGATACCGGCCCCATCACGCGAAAGCGCATGGAAACCGTCGAGGACGAACTGGTCGCGCGGTCGGTGGACTTCATGGAGCGGTCGGTCAAGGCCGGGAAGCCGTTCTTCGTCTGGCACAACAGCACCCGCATGCACGTGTTTACGCGCCTCTCTCCGAAGTGGGAAAACAAGAGCGGCTACGGCCTCTACGCCGACGGCATGATGGAGCTCGACGACGTCGTCGGGCGGCTGCTGAAGAAGCTGGACGACCTCGGCATCGCCGACAACACGATCGTCCTGTTCACGACCGATAACGGCGCTGAGATCATGACGTGGCCCGACGGCGGCAACACCCCGTTCCACGGCGAGAAGGGCACGACCTGGGAGGGCGGTATGCGCGTGCCCACCCTCGCCCGTTGGCCCGGCGTGCTCAAGCCCGGCTCGATCCACAACGAGGTCATGGCCCACGAGGATTGGATGCCCACGTTCCTCGCGGCCGCGGGCGTTCCGGATGTGAAGCAGCAGCTCCTTAAGGGATACACGGCCGGCAGCAAGACCTTCAAGAACCACCTCGACGGCTACAACTTCCTGCCTTTCTTCAAGGGCCAGGAGGCCAAGGCGCCGCGCCGCGAGATCTTCTACTTCGACGACAATGCCAACCTCAACGCGGTCCGCGTCGACGACTGGAAGATCAGCTTCAAAATCATTCAGGGGAACATCGCCTACGGCACGATGGTCCAGCCCAACATGCCAATCGTGGTCAACCTGCGTGAGGACCCGTTCGAGCGGTTTACCTTCGAATCCGGGATGTACAGCCGCTGGGCCGCCGACAAGCTCTGGCTGTTCGTCCCCGCCCAGACGGTCGTCGGCATGTTTGTCCAGAGCTTCAAGGAATACCCGCCCAGCCAGAAGTCCGGGAGCTTCAGTGTGGACCAGGTGCTGCAAGCGCTCCAGACGGGCGCCGCCGGCACCAACAAGTAGTTTTTGGCCTCTGAGGAAGCGGGCCTCGACATGATGGACCCGCTTCCATTCCAAATCCTCAGTAAAGGTGTAAAGCCAGTACGTCTTCGAATTCCAGGTAGCAAGGGAGCAAAACAAATGATCATTAAAAAGAATTGGCCAACGCTTTCATGGAAAGGCAACAGGTACTTTCAAATCTGTATGATTTTTCTGATTGCCGTAGCAATGCTGGCAGCAACGGTGTCAGCAGATCTATTGTCCTCTTGGAATGAGGGTCAGACAAAGCAGACCATTATTAAATTTGTGCGAGCGGTTACGGACAAATCGAGTCCAAATTATGTGTTGCCCGAACAACGGATCGCGACCTTTGACAACGATGGCACACTCTGGGCCGAGCAGCCGATGTACTTCCAGGCCTTTTTCGCGTTTGACCGGGTTAAGGCGATCGCCCCGCAACATCCGGAGTGGAAAGACAGGCAGCCCTTCAAGGCGATTCTCGAGAACGACAGAAAAGCCCTGCTTGCATCCGGCGAAAAAGGGGCGATGGAAGTTGTCATGTCCTTCAGCAGCTCGGACCGCGACTTCCAGATGCTCGAACGGGCTACTACGGGCCTGCTTGCGGCTGACGCTCCGGGTGCACCACACGGATGCGAACCGCGGGTGCGCCTGTGATCGCACGTTCTCCATTGGCCGGCTCGCTGAAGCCCATGTGCAGGAGGGCGGCAGCAAGTGATATTGGGGCTATATAGCAGGTTACAAAGAAGCCCAATTCGTCGTGACTCCCGCGAAAGCGGGAGTCCAGAACCTTTGAAAAGACTGGATTGCTGCAGGAGTCGACCCCGTACTTGATACGGGGCAGGAATGACATTCTTTGCTACGATTAAAGTGGTTGCGTATAAGCAACGGTTCGAAGATTTGAAAATCAAGGATAAGGAGGGAAATACCATGCAATTTAGGAAGAATTACCTAATCGTTACGTTGTTGCTGCTGGTTGCTTTCGCTTTCGCTGCAGGGTCCGCCCACGCGCAGGCGAAGCGACCAAACATTCTCGTGATCTTCGGCGACGACATCGGGCAGGCCAACATCAGCGTCTTCACCAAGGGGTTGATGGGCTACCGCACGCCGAACATCGACCGGCTGGCCAAGGAGGGCATGCTCTTCACCGACTACTACGCGGAGCAGAGCTGCACCGCCGGACGGTCCACCTTCATCACCGGCCAGAACGTCTTTCGCACGGGCCTGAGCAGGGTGGGCGTGCCGGCCGCGCCGGTTGGCCTGCGCAAGGAAGACCCGACCATCGCCGAGATGCTCAAGCCGCTCGGGTACGCCACCGGCCAGTTCGGCAAGAACCACCTCGGCGACAGAAACGAGTTTCTGCCCACGGTCCATGGCTTCGATGAGTTCTTCGGCAACCTCTACCACCTCAACGCCGAGGAGGAGCCGGAGCTTCGCGATTACCCGCAAGAACCGAAGTTTCGTCAGATGTTCGGTCCCCGCGGTGTGCTGCGGCTCAAGGCCACGGACAGGGACGACCCGACCGTGGATCCACGCTTCGGCAAAGTCGGCAAACAGACCATCGAGGACACTGGTCCGCTGACCCGCAAGCGGATGGAGACAATTGATGATGAGACCGCGGCTGCGGCGATTGATTTCATCAAGCGCCAGAACAAGGCCGGCAAGCCGTTCTTCTGCTGGTACAACGCCACGCGCATGCATCTGCGCACCCACGTGCGCCCCGAGCACCGCAGCCCCAAGGGTGCGACGGCCCTCACCGAATACGCCGATGGGATGGTTGAGCACGATGCCACAGTGGGTTCGTTGCTCAAGACGCTCGATGACCTGGGCATCACGGACAACACCATCGTCATCTACACGACGGACAACGGTCCGCATGCCAACAGCTGGCCGGATGGCGCGACCACGCCGTTCCGCAGCGAGAAGAATACTGGCTGGGAGGGTGCCTTCCGCGTGCCTGCTTTCATTCGCTGGCCGGGACACATCAAGCCCGATCAGGTCTCGAATGAAATTGTCAGCGGGCTGGACTGGCTACCGACGCTGCTGGCCGCTGCCGGCGATCCCAACGTGACGCAAAAGCTGCTCAAGGGATACCGGGTGGACGGAATGACCTACAAGGTCCATCTCGACGGCTACAACCTCCTGCCGTATCTAACCGGCCAGGAACCGAAAAGCCCGCGCCGGGAGTTCTTGTATTTCAGCGACCAGTGCGAGTTTCTCAACCTGCGTTACGAAAATTGGAAGTTCGTCTTCGCGGAGCAGCGTATGACCGGCACGATGGGCGTATGGGCCGAGCCCTTCACGCAGCTTCGTTTACCAAAGTTCTTCGATCTGCGGGCCGACCCCTATGAACGCGCGGACGTCACGTCCAACACGTATTGGGATTGGTACCTCGATCACATGTTCCTCGCAATTCCGGCCCAGGTGTACCTCCTGAAGTTCCTCGAAACGTTCAAGGAGTATCCGCCACGCCAGAAGCCGATGGGAACCGAACTCGAGCAGGCGCTGGAGAAATTGCAGCAGGGCGCCGGAGGGCGCTAGCGCCTTCCCGAAGTCCTCGTTAACGCTTGGCCATCGTCCCCGGTTGCGTACGGGCGGCCGGGGACGAGAGCGGGCCAGTGGCGGAGACGCCGCTGGAGCGGGTGCGGTGAGACAGAAAAGACTCAAAGAAGGAGAGGGACCAGACCATGAAAACAGTACGAAGCAGTTTCATCACCTGCGTGCTCGCCGCCTTGGCGTGCGCAGCGTTATCAACAACCATCCAAGCCGCCGACCCGTTGCCTTCGTGGAATCACGGAGCGGCGAAGAACTCCATTCTCCAGTTTGTCGCGAAGGTAACCAATGAAGGCTCGCCGGATTTCGTGCCGCCGGCCGAGCGCATCGCGGTCTTCGACAACGACGGCACATTGTGGGCCGAGCAGCCGATGTACTTCCAGGCCTTTTTCGCGTTTGACCGGGTTAAGGCGATCGCCCCGCAACATCCGGAGTGGAAAGACAGGCAGCCCTTCAAGGCGATTCTCGAGAACGACAGAAAAGCCCTGCTTGCATCCGGAGAAAAAGGGGCGATGGAGATTCTCATGGCCTCCCATGCGGGTGTGACCACGGAAGAGTTTCAGAGGATCGTCCAGGAGTGGCTCGCTATGGCTAAGCACCCCCGGTTCAACAGGCCTTTTACCGATTTGATCTACCAGCCGATGCTGGAGCTGCTTGCCTACCTTCGGGAAAATGGCTTCAAGACCTACATCGTTTCAGGCGGTGGTGTTGATTTCATGAGGCCGTGGGCCGAGAAAGTATATGGCATCCCGCCCGAACAGGTCATCGGCAGCAGCGTCAAAACGAAATTCGATCTGCGCGACGGCAAACCGGTGCTCGTCCGCCTGCCGGAGATCAACTTCGTTGATGACGGCCCCGGCAAGCCCGTGGGCATCCAGATGCACATCGGCCGCCGTCCTATTGCGGCATTTGGCAATTCCGACGGAGATCTGCAGATGCTTCAATGGACCGCTACAGGTGTAGGCCCGCGTTTCATGCTTCTGGTTCACCACACCGATGCTGAGCGCGAGTGGGCCTATGATCGGCAGTCGCCTGTTGGCCGGCTCGATAAAGCACTCGACGAGGCCCAGAGACGCGGCTGGACGTTGGTGGACATGAAAAAGGACTGGAAGCGGGTATTTCCCTTTTAATGTTGGAGATAGATCGGAAGTAACCCTACGCCTCGTTCTATCTGGAGTACCGCTCGGTTACGTGCCGAAAACCTTTTAAGGAGGAAAAATATGAAAAGAGTAAAGAGTATGACATTGGTTTCCCTTGTGGCGCTCGCCATCCTGGTTCCACTCTCTGCCCACGCTGAGGAAGGCGGCAGCGGCCATTACATGCCGGGCGGGGCTGCTTCATTCATTGATGCGCTCCCCGGCAAGCCCGGCCTGGCAATCGCGAATTACTTTAGCTTTTATGATGCCAGTGCAAGCGTTAGCCGGCAACTGCCTTTCGGGGGATTGATCACGGCAGGCATCGATGCCACGGCCTATGCGGACACGGTCATGGCGCTGTATCAAACACCGCTGAAGCTGCTGGGCGGCTATTATGCCGTTGCCGTGGCCATCCCGTATGTCTGGATAAAGGCCAAAGGCGAGGTCCAGCTCACCGGGCCTCGTGGAGTCACCATCACTAGCACCGTGCGTGACACGGCCAACGGCATCGGTGACATCATGCTCTATCCGTTCATGCTCGGATGGACTGGCCTCAATGGCGATCTGAAATACGACGCGCGCCTGGGTATCTACGCCCCCACCGGCGACTATGATACGGGCAAGTTGGCCAACTTAGGCAAGAACTACTGGACGTTCGAGCCTGCTGTCTCGCTCAGTTATATAAGCAGCAAGATAGGCCTTGAGATGACCGCCTTCGCTGGCATGGACTTCAATACCAAGAACCACAAAACGGACTACCGGAGCGGAAGCCAATTCCACCTCGACTTCACAGTCGCCGAACACCTGCCGATCTTTGGCGGCATCATCGGGGTGGGAGCAAACGGTTTCTACTACCAGCAGATCACCGGCGACAGCGGCTCCGGCGCACTCCTTGGTAATTTCAAGGGCCGTACGCTCGGCATCGGCCCGGTGCTCTCCTACGCGACGAAAATCTGGAAGAAAGACCTCGTGGCAGAAGTTAAATGGCTCCCGGAACTGGAAGTGAAAAAGCGCCTCAAAGGGGACTATATCTGGTTCAAGCTGGGGATGGTATTTTAGTGAACGGTAGGCAGTGATAAATGCCAAAAGGCAAGTAGCCAAAGACGGAAATATGACTTGACCCTTTGAATACTGAATTAAATCGAATGAAAGGAGAAGAATGATGAAAAGGCTTGGTATTTGTTTATTCACCCTTGGATGGCTTCTGTTACTCGTTAATCCTGTGATGGCACAGCAGGGGCTGGTGGAAAGCGTCGTTACCGGCTGCAAGGCGGAGCTGGAGAAATATTGTAGTAATGTGACGCCCGGGGAGGGCCGGATTCTGGCATGCCTGTATGCCCACAATGACAAGCTTTCAGGCCGTTGCGAATATGCCCTTTATGATGCCGCGGTTCAGCTCGAGCGGGCCGTCGCTGCGCTTTCATATGTCGCAAACGAGTGTGCACCCGACCTTCGGAAGCACTGTGCGCGTGTCGAAGCGGGTGAGGGCCGTCTTCTCGATTGCCTTCAGAAAAACGATGCCGAAGTGTCCACCCGCTGCAAGCAGGCGCGCAAGGATGTGGGGTTGAAGTAGAAAATCGGGAATCAAGGGGCTGAGGATTCCAGAGTTCAAGCGATCATTTTCCAAGATCATTTCTATCGTGTCCTTGCCCCTTCGAATCCTTGTTCAGCCGAAGAATTCCAAACGCTGTTGCGCGACCTCATACAGAATGAGAATTGACAAACACAGCCTGAGGCTTCGAAAACTGCTGGGTGAGCCATCTTGAATTTAAAAGAATGAAAAAAGAAAACACACAAGAACTGCCTTCACGGGCTAATCTAAGCTTTAGCCACTCCCCGGAGGGAGACCTGCTCATTCTTGTCTCAGGGGACTGGAGGATGGGACAGCAGGTTCCCTCAGTCGAAGCCGTGGATGGACAGCTGACTTCCGACTCCAAGGTTTTGCGGATCCTGTTCGATACGAAGGAGCTTAAAGGCTGGGACAGTGGGCTCTTGACCTTCCTCACAAAAGTCATGGCCTGCTGTTCTGAGAAGAAAATTCTCCTGGACAAAGGGGGACTCCCTCAGGGAGTACAGCGCCTCTTAGCCCTGGCCACGGCTGTTCCCGAGAGAAAGGAGGCTCGAAGGGAGGCAAAAAGAGAGCCGTTTCTGCCTTTGGTGGGCGTAAGAGCCATCGAGTTTTATCGCACGACCATTGAAATGGTTAGCTTCATCGGTGAGGCATCCCTTGCTTTTGTCAAATTCCTTGGAGGGCGAGCATCCTTTCGGCGCTCGGATTTAGTTTTGCTGCTTCAGGAATGCGGGGCCCAGGCGCTTCCGATTGTTTCGCTCATTAGTTTGCTGGTGGGACTCATCCTTGCTTTTGTGGGTGCCATACAGTTGAAGATGTTTGGCGCTCAGATCTTCGTAGCGGACGTTGTAGGGATTGGTATGGTCCGTGTTATGGGCGCGATCATGACGGGAATCATCATCGCTGGCCGTACCGGCGCCGCTTTTGCCGCCCAGTTGGGCACGATGGAGGTAAACGAGGAGATCGATGCCTTGAAGACTCTGGGCATTTCACCCATGGAGTTTTTAGTGTTACCAAGGATGGTTGCCCTGATCATCATGATGCCACTGCTCTGCCTCTATGCTGACTTGTTGGGTATCTTGGGAGGGTTGATCGTGGGTGTGGGCATGCTCGATCTGGGTGTGATGCAGTACCTGAATGAAACCCGCTCGGCTGTCACGCTCACCAATCTTTGGATTGGGCTCTTTCACAGTGCTGTCTTTGGGGTGCTCATCGCCCTTTCTGGTTGCCTCAGGGGAATGCAGTGTGGAAGGAGTGCCGAGGCCGTTGGCTATGCAACCACCTCTGCAGTCGTGACCGGTATTATCAGCATAATTTTAGCTACAGCTATCATTACTTTCGGATGTCAGGTATTGGGTATCTGAGTCATTGACGGGGTAGGAAGAGATGACCAAAGAATCTCAAATTGTTGTCCGTGACCTGGATATGGGTTACGGTACCTTTATCCTCATGCGGGATCTTAATTTTACAGTCAATCGTGGCGATATTTTTATTATCATGGGGGGAAGCGGATGCGGTAAAAGCACGCTGCTAAAAATTCTCATAGGATTGAAAGAACCTTCCAGAGGGCAGGTCTTTTACAACGGCGTGAGTTTCTGGGAAATGGAAACGGAAGAACGGGAACGCATCATGAAGCGCTTTGGCATTCTTTACCAGAGCGGAGCTTTATGGAGTTCTATGACCCTTGCGGAAAACGTGGCCCTTCCGCTGGAACAATACACGAATCTCAGCCCTGGTCAGATCCGTGAACTTGTTTCTTTGAAGCTTTCCCTCGTGGGTTTAGCAGGGTTTGAGGAATTCTATCCCTCTGAGATCAGTGGAGGTATGCGGAAGAGGGCCGCTCTTGCCCGTGCCATGGCTCTTGATCCGGATATTCTCTTTTTCGACGAACCTTCTGCCGGACTTGACCCGGTCAGCTCTCGTCTCCTGGACGATCTCATTCTTGAACTCCGAGACAGTCTCGGATCCACCATAGTCGTGGTGACTCATGAATTGGCAAGCATCTTTGCCATCGGGAATAATTCGATCTATCTTGATGTGGATAGTGGGACTATGACTGCTAGTGGGGACCCGAAGAAACTGCTCGCTGAATCCAAAGACCCAAGGGTTCGAAAATTCCTTACGAGAGGAGAGGAAGGAACAAGGGAGGAGAGGTTATGAGCAAGCAGGCAAATAAAACAGTCATTGGTATTTTTGTGGTAGGTGCCATTGCCCTGGTTGTTGCAGCAGTTCTGATTTTGGGTTCTGGAAAGCTTTTCAGGCCAACTTTCAAAGCTGTCTGTTATTTCGAGGGATCCGTAGGAGGCCTAAATGTGGGTGCTCCTGTAGTCTTGAGAGGTGTAAAAATTGGTTCGGTGACGGACGTCGTTTTACGTGCCGATTCAAGTAAGTTGACTTTCACGATTCCCGTTTACATTGAAATCGAACCTGACAAGTTTAAAGTAACCGGACCCCGTCCGAAGAAAATGGGACAGAATCTGAAAACACTCATCGATAAGGGGCTAAGAGCTCAGCTTGAGATGCAGAGCATTGTGACGGGCCAAATGCAAGTAGGCCTCGAATACTATCCAAACAAGCCTGCCAAATTTGTCGGCGCTGATTCCGAGACCCCAGAGATCCCGACCGTTTCCACACCGATGCAGGAGTTGACTCAAAAGATTCAGAAGATACCCATTGATGAAATCTTTCAAAAAATATTGTCAGCCGTTGAGGGAATCGAGAGGGTCGTGAATTCTCCTGAAATGACGGGAACCGTTCATTCGATCAATGAGGCGGCGAAGGAAATCAAACCACTTGTGGCCAATCTCCAAGAAGCGGTGAAGGACGTTCGGAAGCTTGTACAAAATGTGGATGGACAAGTTGGTCCACTGGCTTCTAACCTAAATGAGACCGTCCAAGAGGCCAGAGGCACCGTTAGGAATATCGATAGCCAAATTGGGCCACTGAAGGAGAGCATCGAAAGAACCATTAAGTCAGCGGAGGCCACGTTGATCGTGGCACAGAAAGCAGTCGAGAATATCGAAGGCGGCGTTGGGGAAAACTCAACGCTGGTTTACCAGCTAAACAAAACGCTGGAAGAGGTTAACGCATTAACGCGATCGATCCGTGTCTTAGCCGATTATCTCGAACGGCATCCGGAATCTGTGCTTTGGGGTAAGTGATCCTCGAAAAGGAGATAAAGATGAAGAGCCGTCTTTTTCAGATTTTGATAGTCCTCAACCTTTGTGTTTTATTGGCAGTTCTTTCCGGGTGTGCAAGCTCATCGCCCTCAAGATTTTACCTCTTAAGTTCTCTGGATATTACCAATCCAGAGATGAAACCTCCAGTGGATGAGCGATGTTTCTCAATCGGGATTGGCCCGATCAGAATCCCGGACTATCTTGATAGGGCGCAAATCGTCACCCGGGGGGCAGCAGGTGAAATCGCATTGGCGGAATTCGACCGATGGGGAGAGCCTATGAAGGACAATCTAACACGCGTCCTCGCAAAGAATCTTTCGGTACTGCTCTGTACCAATACGATCGCCTTCTTCCCGTGGAGAGGGGGAATCCCCATCGATTATCGGATCGAGATAGAAGTCCTACGACTGGATGGCAGTCTGGGTGGAAATGTCTCCCTTGAGGCCTGGTGGATGATCCTCAGCGGGGATGGCAAGAGAATGCTGCTCGCCAAGAAATCGAACTTTACCGAGGCGGTGGGTGGTCAAGATTATAAATCACTTGTTGCAGCCCAGGGTCGAGCACTTGGCCATCTCAGTCGCGGCATTGCAGCGGCAATCAAGACCCTTCCTTAGTAAACGTGCTGATAAGGGGATCTCGGGAGGAGAAGAAACGATGAAAAAGTTTATCTACCTTACTAGAGTAAAAAGAAAGGAGGAAACTATGAAGATGGCATTGAAGGGGCTCATGGCAGTGGTTATGGGATTTGCACTTGTGACGTCGGTCATTTCGTGTGCGTCGACGAGTGGATCGAAAGCAACATTCCTGGGAGAATATGCTAAGGATTTACAGCCTGGGCCGAAAGGTGGGGTCAAAGAGCGGTGGCTGAAACCAGGCATTAACTTCGCTAAATACAACAAGGTCATACTCGAACATGTTGTCTTCTTTTTTGCCGATGATTCATCATACAAGGGCATCGACTCGTCGGAACTGAATCAGCTTGCAGAACAATTCGACCTCGCAATCGTCAATGCCCTTAAAGGGAGTTACCCGATCGTGACTGAGCCAGGTCCTGATGTCGTGCGGATTCGCATCGCTATTACGGATCTCAAACAAAGCACGCCAGTATTAGGTGTTGTAAGTACCGTCACCATGGTGACCCCTGTAGGGTTAGGTGTCAACCTCGTAAAGAGAGGGGCCACGGGTTCTTGGAGCGGTTCGGGCGCGACGAGCGCGGAATTTTTGGCCTTCGACTCGATGACCAGCCAGGTGATCGTTGCTG
>Ga0315279_10001312_pt1 | contig 41966 bp, 36 predicted proteins | sample YL17G06_20_MG_FD_203694 | JGI IMG/M metagenome (GOLD analysis project Ga0315279, IMG submission 203694) | Sediment microbial communities from Yellowstone Lake, YNP, Wyoming, USA - YL17G06_20 | ecosystem: Environmental > Aquatic > Freshwater > Lake > Sediment | place: USA: Wyoming | collected...
TCATCCGCCCAGCGAGCCACGTTCAACGCGATGTACCTCCGGTACGCCTCGAGCGACGCTGGCCCGCGGATGATGCGGTCGTTGTAGTTGCGCTGCCACACGTCCCTGCCCAGCGCGGCGCGTGCGCGGTTGATCAAGTCCGCAGACTCGTACTTGAAGTACGCCACGATCTCCCCCACGGTCGGCGGCCGTAGGGGCGCGGTCTCCGCGCCCGGTGGGGTCGATGTGGTGGGGCATTCGGTCAGAATGATGATCCCATGAACATGATTGGGCATGACCACGAACGCATCGGCGATGACGCTCGGGAAGCGCCTCGGCAGTTCATCCCAGGCTGACCGGACCATTTGGCCCGCATCGCTCAGACACGCGCCGACGCCGTCAACCTCGCCGAACATGGGGATCCGTCGGTGCGTACACACGGTGATGAAGTACGCGCCGGGTTGCGAGTAGTTGTACCCACGGAGGTGGGTCGAACGGCGATGGTGGTGGTCGCGATCGCGGGACATGAATCCCACCCCTGGGCGCGGAGACCGCGCCCCTACGGCGGTTGGCTGTTCTCTGATTGCCGGCGCATCCCCCACCTCCTGGGTGCGGAGACCGCGCCCCTACGCCGGCCGGCCGCAACCCAGGTCGGCTCCGTTCACACCTTCTCGCCCGCGCATCATGCGCCGCCACGGACCTCGACGAGGGCGACGGCGTGAGCGGCGATCCCCTCACCTCTACCGAACGCGCCGAGGCCCTCCGCCGTCGTGGCCTTCACCGACACGTCCCCCTCGCCGACGCCGAGGGCCGCAGCAAGCCGACGCCGCATCCCGGGGATGTGCGGCGCGAGCTTCGGCGCCTCCACGATCACGGTCGCATCGACGTTGACGACGCGGGCACCATGCTCCGCCAACAGCGCCACGACGCGGCCGAGCAGGGCGATGCTGTCCGCTCCGGCGTAGGCCGGGTCCGTGTTCGGGAAGTGCTGCCCGATGTCGCCGAGGGCGAGCGCGCCGAGCAGTGCGTCCATGATGGCGTGGGCGAGCGCGTCGGCGTCGGAGTGACCCACGCAGCCAACCGGCGAGGGGATCTCGACGCCGCCCAGGACGAGCCGCCGGCCCTCGGCGAGCCGGTGCACGTCGTAGCCCTGACCGATCCTCAGCATGGCGCCTCCCACCGCCGGGCGATCTCCTCGGCGCGGATCAGGTCCTCCGGCACGGTGATCTTGATGTTCTCCGCGTCGCCGGAGACGATGGGGACCGGGATGCCGAGCCGCTCGACGAGCATCGCCTCGTCGGTCGCCTGCACGCCATCGGCTCGCGCGCGGTCGATGGCGCGACGCAGCAGCCCGATGCGGAAGGCCTGCGGCGTCTGCGCAGCCCAGAGCGTCTCGCGGGGTATCGTCTCCACCGCCTCGGTCGCGGCGTTGGCGCGCTTGATCGTGTCGACGACCGGCACGGCGACGAGCGCTGCGCCCTGGTCGCACGCGACCGTCGCCGCGCGGCGGATGATCTCGCCCCGGATGAACGGTCGCACGCCGTCATGGACCAGCACGACGGTATGATCGCCCTCGACGGCGGCCAGCCCGGCGGCGGTCGAGTCCTGTCGCGTCGCTCCGCCAGCGACCACGCGCCGCACCTTCTCGAGCCGGTGGGCGTCCACGATGTCCTCGGCGACCATGTACAGGTCCTGCTGCGGCGCGACGAGGACAATCTCGTCCACGACCTCCTCCCGCTGGAAGGCGGCGATCGTCCGCGCGAGGATCGGAATCCCGCCGACAGCAAGGTACTGCTTCGGCACGTCTCCCCCCATGCGCCGGCCGATGCCGCCCGCGACGATGATGGCGGCGACCCGCCACGTCATGTCGCCCTGGACTATCATCGGATCGCGTCGCTCCGTGGCGGTCCCCGGTCGTCGGAGGTGCTCCCGCACGAGGTCCGCGCAGGAACGTGAGACATGCCTCTCCATTAGTATAGAGATTCGCAGTGGCAAGCGTCGGTTACAAGCGCCAACGTCTCGCACGCGCGCGCCGATCCGATGCGTGGGAGCGCACGCGAGAGAGGAAGGCGACCGATGGTCTCCGCGCCGCATGCTTGCGCTCGGACGCCCGTGCGCGGCGACCTTCGCACCGCATGACCCACAATGACGGGGGCTTCACTGAATAATCACTCAGAATACTTGCCTGTCGCGGGTATTCAGACGTACCTTTATATTTCTGCATCGGAATGCCAGTAGCTACTGGGGCAGATGGATGCTGGGCACGTCCTCTGACGGAGGATGCGTTTGTGTACTTCGACTTCGGCAATGTCCTGATATTCCTGACCTTCGGGGTTCTATTCGCCGCGCTTACCCTCCTGATCAGCAGGGCCATCCGACCGAACCGACCGTCGCCGGACAAGCAGAGCACGTACGAGTGCGGCGAGATCCCCTTCGGCGGCTCCTGGATTCAGTTCAACCTCCGCTTCTACGTCGTCGCGCTCATCTTCCTGATCTTCGAGGTGGAGGTGCTTTTCCTCTTCCCCTGGGCGGTCGTGCTGCGAGGGATCGGCCTCTACGCGTTCCTCGAGATGCTCGTCTTCCTCGGCATCCTCCTCGTCGGGTTCGCGTACGTCTGGCGGAAGAAGGACCTGAACTGGATCCTCGCGCCCGAGGTGGGCCTGCCGGACGAAGGCTCCGGCCTGCCGGCGGAATCGGCTTCGCGCGAGTCCACGGTTCGCGACGCGCCGGCGCAGCCTGCCGCGCCGACGTGATGCCCCGTCGCTGCGGAACCCGAGGCGCGATACGACCGTCCACTAGGACGGCCTGCCTGGTCGGCTCGACTTCCCGGCGAGCAAGGAGCAACCGATGGGCGTGCTCGAACAGCGATTCGACGACAACATCATCACCACGACGGTGGACGCGTTCATCGACTGGGCGCGGAAGTCGTCGATATGGCCGATGGGCTTCGGGCTGGCTTGCTGCGCCATCGAGATGATGGCGACCGGCGCGAGCCGGTACGACCTCGACCGCTTCGGCGCCTCGGTCTTCCGCGCCTCGCCGCGCCAGAGCGACCTCATGATCGTCGCCGGCACCGTCACGATCAAGATGGCCTCCCGCGTGAAGCGGCTCTACGATCAGATGCCGGAGCCGAAGTACGTGATCGCGATGGGCAGTTGCGCGACGAGCGGCGGCCCATACTGGCAGCACGGCTATCACGTCCTGAAGGGCGTCGATCGCGTCGTTCCCGTGGACGTCTACGTGCCGGGCTGTCCGCCGCGGCCGGAGGCCCTCATCGAGGGCATCCTCCAGCTTCAGAAGAGGATCATGCAGCAGCGCGTCGTCCGGAAATCGGCCTGAGGCGCGCACGCGAGAGGCACAGGATGGATATCGAGAGCATCGTAGCGAAGCTGCGGGCGCGGTTCGGCGACGCGATCGGCCCGGTCGAGCAACCCGAGATCGAGCCGATCATCCTCGTCGAGCCGTCACGCCTCGCGGACGTCGCCGCGTTCCTCAGGGACGACCCCGATCTGGCGTGCGACTACCTTATGTGCATCACCGGGCTCGACCTGCCGCCGGAGGAGCCGAAGAAGAAGGAGAAGGTGCCGCCGAAGAAGAAGGGCGAGGACGTGCCGCCTCCCGAGGGACCCGCCGCGCAGGGACCGCCACCCGTCTACCGGACGGCCGTCGTCTACAACCTCTTCTCGTACCGCCACCGGCACCGCGTGACGCTCAAGGTCGTCATGCCGCGCGACGGGGCGCACGTGCCGACGGTGACGCATCTCTGGCCCGCGGTGGACTGGCACGAGCGCGAGGCATACGATCTCGTCGGCGTCGTCTTCGATGGGCATCCCGACCTACGCCGTATCCTCCTTCCGGACGACTGGGAAGGGCATCCGCTCCGCAAGGACTATCAGGTGCAGGAGTTCTACGAGATCGAGGGCAGCACGGTGCGCGTACCGAGAGGGTGGTGAGCGGGACGATCTCGGAGGGATCGGCCGCCGAACCGGGGAGAGCACAAGGAATCGCGATGGCACTCAAGACCGAAGAGATGGTCCTCAACGTGGGGCCGCAGCATCCCTCGACGCACGGAGTGCTGCGGCTGGAGGTGGTCACCGACGGCGAGCTCATCATCGAGGCGCAGCCACACATCGGCTACCTCCACCGATGCTTCGAGAAGCACGCCGAGGCGATGACGTGGCAGCAAGTCATCCCGTACACCGACCGGATGGACTACCTGGCGTCGATGAACAACAACTTCGGCTACGCCGTCGCGGTGGAGAAGCTCATGGGCATCGCGGTGCCCGAGCGCGTCGAGCGCATCCGCGTGATGATGGCAGAGCTGAACCGCATCGCGAGCCATCTCGTGTTCTTCGGCAGCTACGGCATGGACCTCGGCGCCGGCACGCCCTTCCTCTGGGCCTTCCGCGACCGGGAAGAGATCCTGAAGGTCTTCGAGGAGGTGTCCGGCGCACGCCTCCTGTACAACTACTATCGCGTCGGCGGCCTCGCGTTCGACCTCACGCCCGGCATCGACCGGCGCATCCTCACGTTCCTGGAACGCGATCTCGAACCGCACATGGCCGAGCTCGACGATCTCCTCACGTTCAACAAGATCTTCGTCGAGCGCTCGGCGAGCGTCGGCGTCATCACCCGCGAGGACGCCATCGCCTACGGCATCACCGGCCCAATGCTGCGCGCGAGCGGCGTCGATTGGGACATCCGGCGCGACGAGCCGTACTCGATCTATCCGAAGCTCGCCTTCGACGTCCCCGTCGGCCGCGGCGAGGTCGGCACGACCGGCGACTGTTGGGACCGTTACATCATCCGGCGCCGCGAGGTGGACCAGTCGATCCGCCTCGTCCGGCAGTGCCTGGCCGACCTGCCCGAGGGCGACGTGACGGCGGCGATCCCGAGGAACGTCCGTCCGCCGGAGGGCGAGGTCTACGTCCGCACCGAGGCGCCGCGCGGGGAGCTCGGCTACTACATCAAGAGCGACGGCTCGCCGAAACCCTTCCGCGTGAAGGTGCGCGCGCCGAGCTTCTGCAACCTCAGCATCCTGAAGAACATCACGCACAACGTGCTTATGGCGGACCTCATCGCCATCCTCGGCAGCATCGACATCGTGCTCGGCGAGGTGGACCGATAGGACGGGTTGGCACGTCGTTGTGCACAGGCGACCCACGAACGCCCTGCGTTCGCGGCGGATTGCCCCTACGAACGGCGCCGGCGCTGATCGGCCGTCGTTGCCGGCGCGAAGGAACGAGCGTATGCAGGCAACCTACGATTCGATACTGCGACTGACGCATCTTACGGGCCTCATCCCGGCATGGATCGGCTACGCGGTCCTCACGTTCATCGTCGCGATCGGCGTCGCCACGCTGGCGGCGCTCGTGCCGATCATCATGGTCTGGGTGGAGCGGAAGGTCTCGGCGGATATCCAGGACCGCATTGGCCCGAATCGCGTGGGGCCGTACGGCCTGCTTCAGACCATCGCGGACGCGGTGAAGTTGCTCACGAAGGAGAACATCACGCCGGCCCGAGCGGATGCGCTGCTGCACCTGTTCGGCCCGGCGCTCGTCTTCACCGGCGTGTACGCGCCGCTCGTCGCGGTCGCCTGGGCGAAGGGCTTCGCCGTGGCGGACCTCAACGTCGGCGTGCTCTACATGCTCGCCATCACCAGCCTGACGGTCATCGGCATCATCATGGCCGGATGGTCGTCGAACAACAAGTGGTCGCTCCTCGGCGGCATGCGCGGCGCGGCGCAGATCATCTCGTACGAGATCCCTAATGGGCTGGCGGTGCTGACGGTGATCGTGCTCGCCGGCACCCTCAACATGAACGAACTCGCGCAGGCACAGTCCGGCGGCGTGCAGACATGGTTCGTCTTCCGCTCGCCCTTCACGCTCGTCGCCTTCTTCCTCTACCTCACGAGCTCCCTCGCCGAGACGAACCGCGTCCCGTTCGATATCCCCGAAGCCGAGTCGGAGCTCGTGAGCGGCTACCACACCGAGTACTCGGGCATGCGCTGGGCGCTCTTCATGATGTCCGAGTACGTGGAGATGCTCGTCGTCAATGCCATCGCGGTGACGCTGTTCCTCGGCGGATGGAGCGGGATTCTGCCGGGCACGCCGCTTCTGGGCGGCTGGTTCTGGTTCCTGCTCAAGGTTGCGGCTCTGATGTACGTGCAGGTATGGCTGCGGTTCACGTTGCCGCGCCTGCGGGTGGATCAACTGATGTACGCGGGATGGAAGGTGCTCGTCCCGTTCGGATTCGTCACGATGCTGGGCGCGGCGGCGCAGGTGCTCCTGGGCGAGACGGGGCAGCGCGTCATGTCCGCGATTGCGTGGCTCATGTTTGCCGCCTTTGTGGCGATGGTCGTTCGGCGCGCCCGAGCGACGGGGCACGTCCCGCGTCGGCTGAGCGAGCTTTCGCGTCGCGCGGCGGCGTGAGAGCGTCCGTGTGAGGTCGAACGTGGTCGCAGCGGCACGCCGCACGGGCGCGATTATGGTCATTGACAGAATGGGTCGCCAGCTATCTGGCCCGGCGGTTGAAACCGCGGGCAACACAAACAAAGTCCCCCTTCGGGGACTTCCTGCCTCCCGCCCCTGGTGCTGCCAGGCGGAGGGGAGTCTCCGAAGGAGACTTGGTAGAGCGAAGCGTCGTTGCCCGCGAATTCATTCGCCGGGCCGGAGGGCAGCCTGCCCAGGCAACTCGTTCATGACCAACATCGCGCCCGGCAATGCCCGCGCAACTCGTTGACGACCATTGCGCCGTCCCATGAAGGAATACACATGAACGCGGTACGCACGTATTTTCGGAACATCGCGCTCGCGGTGAGCACCATCATCACCGGGATGGCCGTCTCCCTGCGGCATGTGCGCCGGCCGGACGTCACCGTCCAATATCCCGACGAACGGGATATCCTGCCGCCCCGCAGCCGCATGTCCCTGTTCATGGACTCCGACGAGTGCATCGCGTGCAACCAGTGCGCGCGCGCCTGCCCGGTGAACTGCATCCACGTCGAGTCCGTGAAGCGGGAGAAGGGCGACGAGGTGCCGGTGACCATCGTCGAGGAGAAGAAGAAGGCGCTCAAGCTGACCCGCTTCGACATCGACATGAGCCTCTGCTGCTACTGCGGGCTCTGCGTGGAGCCGTGCCCGACGCACTGCCTCTACATGACCCCCGAGTTCGAGTTCAGCGTCGTGAACACGCTGCCGGAACAGGCGACCGTTCAGCACGAGGGCGAGGAGTGGGAGGCGGCCGACCGGCGGCGCATGCGGACGCAGACGCAGACGCAGCACCCGAGGTACGGCCGCCAGGGGCTCGTGTACGACTTCATCGCCATCACGAAGGACCTCCATCGCCGCGGCGAGCACGTGCCGCTCAACCCGCTCTACTCGGACGAGTACGCGAGGATCCTGGGCGGCCCGGTGCCCGATCCGGACGCCGACGACCCGTACGTCAACCGCCGGCCAGCACGGCCGGAGGCGGGGCCCGCGGCGGAGAAGGAATCGTGACCATGAGCGACACCGAGAGGGTCTCCGCCGAATGGCGGTGCTGCGAAAGGTCCGCCGCCACGGGTTGTGGCGCTCGTCGTCGACGGAGGGCAGACAGGAATGTCTGCCCCACCATAGATGCGTGCCGGCACCTCGGTGACGGTGGGACAGACATTCGTGTCTGTCCACGCCACATGCCTTTGCACGCACGCTCCGAGGGACGTCCCATGCTGCGAGGCAGCGCATGACGCCACACCAGATCGTCTTCGCCATCCTGGCCGTCGTGACTGTTGGGGGCGCGGTCCTCGTCGCGTTCACGCCCCGTGTCATCCACGCCGCGTTCAGCCTGCTTTTCACGTTCATGGGCGTCGCGGGGCTCTACGTCCTGCTAGCGGCCGATTTCCTCGCCGTCGCGCAGGTGATCATCTACGTCGGCGGCATCCTCGTGCTGATCCTCTTCGGCGTGATGCTGACGCAGCGGATCTACGACGTGCGGCTCCGCGTCCAGCGCATCCAACCTGTCCTCGGTGGTGCCACAGCGCTTGGCGTGCTCGCGCTCCTGCTCGCGGTCATCTTCCGGACGGAATGGCCCGTGGTGGCTCCGCCGCCGCCGGCACCGACGACGGCACCCATCGGCGCGGCGTTCATGAAGCAGTACGTCTTCCCCTTCGAGTTCGCCTCCGTCGTCCTCCTCGTGGCGCTGATCGGCGCGGCACTCATCGCTCGTCGTCCAGTTTCGGACGACGAGCAGGCTCGCCGACCAGTTTCGGACGACGAGCAGGCTCGCCGACCAGTTTCGGACGACGAGCAGGCTCGCCGACCATCATCGGACGGCGGATCGGCGTCGACACGCGACGAGGCGGAACGCCGCGCAGGACGCGTGAAGGAAGAGGTCTGACATGGGATTGCAGGCATACCTCGTCGTCGGCGCGCTTCTGTTCAGCCTGGGCATCGTCTGCCTCGTCACCCGACGGAACGCTGTCGCCGTGCTCATGGGCGTCGAGCTGATCCTGAACGCGGCGAACCTGAACTTCGTGGCCTTCGCCCGGTTCGGCTACGGCGCGCTCGACGGACAGATGTTCGCCATCTTCAGCATCGTCATGGCCGCCGCCGAGGTCGCCGTGGCCTTGGCGCTCGTGCTCAACCTCTACCGCACCATCGGCACGATCGACGTTGACGAAGCGGACACGCTGAGGGGCTGAACGTGGAGACCTCGATCGTCACCTATGCGCTCATCCTCATCCTGCCGCTCGCCGCGTTCATCATCCAGATGCTCGTCGGCCGACGGCTCCCTCGCGGCGGCGACTGGGTGGTGCTCACGGCGATCTTCGCGGCGTTCGTCCTGTCCTTCGGCGTGTTCTGGCGGGCTCTCTCGGGCGGGGCCTTCGCCAATGGGCCGTGGACGTGGACGTTCCGCGACTGGCTGCGCACGCCGACGCCGCAGGCGAGCTGGACGCTCCCCATGGGCATCCTGGTGGACAACGTCACCGCGATGATGCTCGTCGTCGTGACGGGCTGCTCGGCGCTCATCTTCCTCTTCAGCACCGGCTACATGGCCGGCCATCCGCGCTACAGCCGATTCTTCGGATACCTCGCGCTCTTCGCCTTCTCGATGCTGGTCCTCGTGCTCGCCGACAACCTCCTCGCGCTCTACGTCGGATGGGAGCTCGTCGGCGTGAGCTCGTACCTCCTCATCGGGTTCCTTCACGACCGCGCGCTCGTCCCGCCCGACATCAGCCCCGGCTCGGCGTCGAAGAAGGCGTTCATCACGACCCGCATCGGCGACGTGGGGTTCTTCCTCGGCATCCTGGCCGTGTTCGCCGTCACCGGGCAGCTCGGCTATGGCAACGTGTTCCAGTCCATCGGCGACGGCGCGTTCATGGGCAGGCCGTGGCTCCTCACGCTCGTTGGCCTCTTGTTGTTCTGCGGCGCGATCGGCAAGTCGGCGCAGTTCCCTCTCCACGTGTGGCTGCCCGACGCGATGGCCGGCCCGACGCCGGTAAGCGCCCTCATCCACGCGGCGACGATGGTGGCGGCTGGCGTCTACATGGTCGGTCGGCTCTACCCGATCTTCACGCCGGACGCCCTCGTCGTCATCGCCTACGTCGGCGCGATCACCGCGTTCTTCGCCGCGACAATCGCCGTCGTCATGACCGACGTCAAGCGCGTGCTCGCCTACTCGACCATCAGCCAACTCGGCTACATGATGTTCGGCCTCGGCGTCGGCGCGTACGGCGCGGGGCTCTTCCACCTCATGACGCACGCATTCTTCAAGGCGCTTTTGTTCCTCGCCTCGGGCAGCGTCATCCACGCCATGGAGCACGGCCTCGGCCGCGTCGGCCGGCACTGGAACCCCGACACGGGCGAGGACGACCCGCAGGACATGCGGAACATGGGCGGCCTGCGCCACGCCATGCCGATCACCTTCGCCACCATGGGCGTCGCGACCCTCGCCATCTGCGGCGTCCCCTTCACGAGCGGCTTCCTCAGCAAGGACATGATCCTCGGCGGCGCGGTCGCCTTCGGCTTCATCGAGCATCCGCAGCACTTCCTCATCCCCCTGCTCGGGCTCGCCGCCGCGGCGTTGACCGCGTTCTACATGTTCCGGCTCATGTTCATGACCTTCTTCGGCGAATTCCGCAAGGAACGCGAGGTCGAGCATGGGCTTCGCGAGTCGCCGGCAAGTATGACGGTGCCGCTCGTGGTGCTCGCGATCTTCAGCGTCTGGATCTGGTACACCTTCGATCCGTCGGCCGCCTTCCGCGAAGTGTGGACGGCGGAGTTCATCGTCAAGCCGCTGCCGGCAACCGGGACACTCGCCGACGTCGCGTCGAACGAGGCGTTCGCCCATGCGGCGCACACCGCACATATTCCGGCGATGCTGCTCTCGCTCCTTGCCGCCGGCGCGGGAATCCTCCTCGCCTGGCGGAAGTACCGCCGGGGAACCATCTCCCTCGAGGCGTGGCGGACGTCCGACTCGAGGCTCTACCGGGTCCTCGCGAACAAGTACTACGTGGACGAGGCCTACGAGCACACCGCGGTCGCCGCGACGCTGGTCGTCTCGCGGGCCGCGGCATGGTTCGACAAGGTCATCATCGATGGGCTGGTGAACGCGGTCGCGCGGCTGCAGGTGGGTATCTCCTGGCTTGCCGGCCGAGCGGACAAGTTCGGCGTGGACGGTGCCGTCAACCTGCTCGCCGACGCGGTCCGTGCGATGGGCAACGGCGTACGGCAGGTACAGACCGGGCGGATACAGAACTACATCGTCTTCGCAATGATGGGCATCATCATCCTGTTCCTCATCATCCGATAACGGGTCATGTACGGGTCTCCCCGCCCAAGGGCGCGGAAACCGCGCCCCTACAGCGCAACGAGCCAGGGACGGGCGCCGGCGCACGGCAGGTACAGACCGGGCGGATACAGAACTACATCGTCTTCGCGATGATGGGCATCATCATCCTGTTCCTCATCATCCGATAACGGGTTGTGTAGGTGCGGGGTCTCCCCGCCCAAGGGTCCGGTTCATGGCGGGCACACCAGGATAAGGAAGGGCAACCGTGGGCGATCACATCCTCTCGCTGCTGACGTTCCTCCCGGTCGTCGGGATGGTGGTCATCCTCCTCGTACCGTCGAGGTGGGAGAGGTTCATCCGGGGCGTGGCGCTCGCCGCGACGCTCGGCTGCGTCGCGCTCGCCGTTTGGCTCTCCTGGGCGTTCGACCGGGGCGTCTCCGGCATGCAGTTCGAGGAGGTGGCGGCCTGGATCCCATCCTTCGGCATCGAGTACCGCATGGGCGCCGACGGCCTCAGCATCCTCATGATCCTCCTCACCCAACTCATCGGCCTGGTGGGCGTGATCGCGTCGTGGAACATCTCGAAGGCCGTCAAGGGCTACTTCGCCCTCTACCTCCTCCTCCTGACCGGCATGACCGGCGTCTTCTGCGCCCTCGACTTCGTGCTGTTCTACGTCTTCTGGGAGGTCATGCTGCTGCCGATGTACTTCCTCATCGGCATCTGGGGCGGCCCGCGCAGGGAGTACGCCGCGATCAAGTTCTTCCTCTACACGCTCCTCGGCAGCGTGTTGATGCTCCTGGCGATCCTGGCGCTCTACCTCAACCTGAAAGAGCCGACGTTCAACATGCTCGCCATGATGAACCAGGCGGGCTATCGGCCCGACGGTTGGCTCGCGCAGAACATGCCGACGTGGTTCTTCAGCCTCTCGCCGAAGGAACTCGTGTGGCTGGCGTTCTTCGTCGCCTTCGCCATCAAGATCCCGGCGTTCCCCTTCCATACCTGGCTGCCCGACGCCCACGTCGAGGCACCCACCGCGATCAGCGTCATCCTGGCTGGCGTCCTCCTGAAGATGGGGGCGTACGGCATCATGCGGGTCAACTTCCCCATGATGCCGGGCGAATCCGTCTACTTCGCGGAGCTTATCGCCGTCGTCGGCGTCATCAACATCGTCTACGGCGCCTTCTGCGCCATGGCCCAGCGCGACCTGAAGAGCCTCGTCGCCTACTCGTCGATCAGCCACATGGGCTACGTCATGCTGGGCATGGTGTCGTGGGAGAACGAGGCGGGGATCAACGGTGCGGTCCTCCAGATGTTCAACCACGGCACGATCACGGCGATGCTGTTCCTCTTGGTCGGCGTCATCTACGACCGGGCGCACCATAGGGATATCAACGGCTTCGGCGGGCTCTGGGTGCGGACGCCGGTCTACGCCGGGTTCGTGGCGCTGGCGTTCATGGCGGCGCTCGGCCTGCCGGGGCTCTCCGGCTTCATCAGCGAGTTCCTCGTCTTCGTCGGCGCGTTCACGAGCTGGCGGACGCTGGCGATCATCGGCACGCTCGGGATCGTGCTCGGCGCGGGGTACCTCCTGTGGACGATGCAGCGGATTTTCATGGGGCCGCTCAACCCGAAGTACGCCGATCTGCCGGAGATCAGCACGCGTGAGGTCATCTCTCTCGCGCCGCTGGCGATCATCGTGGTGTTCCTCGGCATCTACCCGGCGCCGGCGCTCAACATGATCGGCGCGAGCATGGGGCACCTCGTCGACGTCATGCAGCAGGCGGCCGGCATCGCCCCGGCGACCGCGGCGCTGCTGCCGTAGGGATGGGACCTCATGCACCACGATTCCCAGTTGGGCGGGTTACGCTCTGCCCCGCGCTCAACCCGCGGTCATTCTGAGAACCGAGCCACGCCGACGAAGTCGGCGGGAGCGAGGGACGAAGAATCTCGTGCTGGGGATGTCGCCGCGAATGAGGGTGTACGACAAGGCCGAGGTTCTTCGCCATGATCGCCGCACGCATGGGGCACCTCGTCGAGTTCCTGCGGGAGATAGGGGAACTACCGTGTCTACCATAAGCTTGCGGCTTCCGCGATCCGTGCATAAACGAATCAGAGAACTGGCTCGACGGGAAGGCATCTCCATCAACCAGCTCATCAACTCCGCTGTCGCCGAGAAGATTTCGGCGCTTCTGACCCGAGAGTATCTGGAGGAACGGGCACGGAGTGGGAGTCGTACGGAGTTCGACAGGATCCTTGCCAAGGTCAGGGACTCCGAACCTGAACCCGACGACCGACTCGACGCATGACGGCGACCGCCGCGTCATGACACGCGCGGCGTAGCACCACACACACGGACTTCGGACGCATGGACCCCATTCTCGCTCAGAACGTCGCCGATCTCGCACACTTCGTGCCGGAGCTTGTCCTCCTCGGCGCGATCCTCGTCGTGATCGTTGCGGACCTCGTCGTCTCGCGGCCACATCCCGGCGTGACGGCCACGCTCGGCATCGCCGGCGTCGTGCTCTCGGTCGTGGCGGTGCTCGCGGACCTGCCGGCGGAGCGCGAGATGCTGTTCAGCGGCATGCTCGCACACGACATGTTTGCCGTCTTCTTCAAGCTCATCGCCGCGCTCGCGGTGCTCTTCTGCATCCTCCTCTCCCTCCGCGCGCCCGACGTGCGGCGGGAGTCGTTCGCCGAGTACATCGAGATGATGCTCGGCATGGCGCTGGCGATGTACGTGATCGCCGCGGCGGCGAACCTGCTGAGCATGTTCCTCGCCTTCGAGCTTGTGAGCATGACGTCGTACATCCTCACTGCGCACCTGAAGGGCAACAAGGCGTCGAGCGAGGCAGCGCTCAAGTACGTGATCTACAGCGGCGCGTCGAGCGGCGTGATGATCTACGGGATGTCGCTCCTCTACGGATTGACCGACTCGCTCGGCGCGCGGGAGATAGCTTGGGGCCTGGTCGGTGGCGGATCACAGCTCGCGGTAGCGGTGGGGATGCTCTTCGTGCTGGCGGGCATCGGCTACAAGATCGCCTCGGTGCCGTTCCACTTCTGGTGCCCCGACGCGTACCAGGGCGCGCCGACGCCGGTCGCCGCGCTGTTGTCCGTCGGCCCGAAGGCGGCCGGCATGGCGCTCTTATCCCGGTTCCTCTACGAGGCGATGGCACTGCGGCTATCGACGGGCGGGTGGCGGGCCGTGACCCTCGCCGGCGCCGCAGATTGGCAGGTCGTAATCGCCATCATCGCCGCGGCGACCATGACCCTCGGCAACTTCGCCGCGATCTGGCAGAACAGCATGAAACGGCTCCTCGCGTACAGCTCCATCGCGCATGCCGGCTACATCCTCATGGGCGTGGCGATGCTGTCGCAGATGGGCCTGAGCGCGATGCTGTTCTACCTCGGCGTGTACCTCTTCATGAACCTCGGCGCCTTCCTCGTCGTCATCGCCCTCGCGGGGAAGATCCACAGCGACGACATCGACGCGTACGTCGGGCTCGGCGGCCGCACGCCCTTCGTCGCCGTGGCGATGGCGATCTTCCTCCTCGCGCTCGCGGGCATCCCGCCGACGGCCGGCTTCGTCGGCAAGTTTTACCTCTTCTGGGCCGTGATCGAGCAGAGCCACCTCATCTGGCTGGCCGTCGTCGCAGCGCTCAATACCGTCGTGGCGCTCTACTACTACGCCCGCGTCATCCGGCGGATGTTCCTTGACCCGGCGCCCGAGGGCGCTGGACCGATCGCCATCTCGGGGATGCACACGACGCTGCTCGTCGTGCTGCTCGTCCCGACGCTCGCCTTCGGCATCTACTGGTGGCCGCTCTGGCGTCTCGTGAGCGCCGCCGGCGCGCCGTAGCACGCCGTCAAAGGGCGACCGCGACGTGCTGGCACGGCGCGGTATGATCCACACGGCGGCGTGTTGGAAGCCTTCCCACCAATCCCGCACGGTTGGTGACGCATCCCCCGCGGCGGTACCTTCCATCGCACGGCTTCCTGCTCGCATCCATTGGCTCCCTACGGCGGACGGATTCACGCGTCGATACCTCACCCCCCTTGCGTTTCTCCTCGCGCTCGCCGCGTCGCCACGTGCCGGCGTCGGCGCGCCGCACCGTACGGGTTGGTCGGTCGGCGTCGGGCCGCGCGTACAGTGGCCGATCGGGAAGGGGTACGACGAGCTGACGCGCAGGGCCGTCGGCATCGGCCGCGGCGCCGGCGCGGAGGCACAGCTCGCGTACGGCCTCACGCCGCACTGGGAGCTACGCGTCGCCGTCAGCACGGCGGCGCACGCGGTAGACGGCCCGGCGAAATCCTCCGGCATCGCATGGGCCGCGGGAGACCTCGTCCTCCGCCAGCCGATCGGACGGCTCGACCTCGTCGCCTTCGGCCGCGTCGGCGAGCAGGCGGTCACCCTCGATCGCGCGACGATCATCAGCGCGGAGCCAAACGCCGACTACTCGTGGACCGGCCTCGTGGCCGGCGGAGGAGGAGGCCTCCGCGTCTGGATCATGCCGCACGTCTCCCTCGATGGCGAGGCGGCGTGGACGTACGTCCGCATCTCGGACGAGGTGTTGGACGCCACCGGCAGCTCGGGGCCTCTACGCACGACATTCGATGGGACGACCTGGGGCACGACGGTGAGCCTCGCGTACCACTGGTAGGATCGCGGATGAGGCACGGGCGACGCATGCGAGCGTGCCCGCGACGTAGGGGCGCGGTCCCCGCGCCCTGGGGCGGGGAAACCCCACCCCTACGACCGTCTCTCCATCAATGGAAACGATCCGCCCATTACGCCTCGAACCGTCGCAGCGTGCCCGCAGGGCACGAGGTCCCCACAAGCGGATGCGCATGTGCCCGCGACGTAGGGGCGCGGTCCCCGCGCCCTGGGGCGGGGAAACCCCACCGCTACGACCGTTTCTCCGCCAATGAGTACGATCCGCTCGTTACGCCTCGATCCGTCGCAGCGTGCCCGCAGGGCACGAGGCCCCCACAAGCGGATGTGCATGTGCCCGCGCCCTGGGGCGGGGAAACCCCACCCCTACGACCGTCTCTCCATCAATGGAAACGATCCGCCCGTTACGCCTCGAACCGTCGCAGCGTGCCCGCAGGGCACGAGGCCCCCACAAGCGGATGCGCATGTGCCCGCGCCCTGGGGCGGGGAGACCCCACCCCTACGACCGTCTCTCCGCCAATGGGGAACGATGCGCCCGTTACGCCTCGATCCGTCGCAGCGCCTGGTTGCGACACCCAGACCCTACACACCGATCCGCCGCAACGCTTCTCCCACGCCGGCGAGGTTCGCGAGGCGCATCTCCGAGTACTTCCGCGACAGCACGACGCCCTGCGCGCCCGCCTCGAACGCCGCGACGACGGCGCCGGTGACATCCTCCGGGCTCTCGTCGCGCTCGCCCTTGCCGACGGGGATGTCGATGTCGATGCCCGGCCAGATTTCGCATCGGCCGCTGACGCCCGCGAGCGCGCGGACCGTCTCCCGGCGCACGTAGTCGGCGGAGAAGCCGGCCCGCGGCAGGTCATCCCACTCGGCCTCGTCGATGCCGAGGATGCGGTAGAGGAAGCGGTAGGTCTCCTGGGGCTCGGCGTCGCGGAAGATCGACTCGTGGAGGCTCTCGACGAACCGGCGGAAGCGGCCGCCCGCGCAGTTGTGGTACACGACCGCCTTGATGAAGTCGCTGTAGGTGGCGAGCTTGGCGAAGTCCTGCTCGGCCCGGTAGAACGGGCTGAACGAGTTGAGGTGCATGATGTGCCAGCCGATCTTCGCCTCCGGCCGGATCGCCTTCACGAGGCCGAACATCTCGCCATACATCGCCCGGAGACCGTCCGTCCAGAACTTCTCGTACGCGATGATCTCGGGGTGTTCGAGCAAGAGCCGCCAGAACGTGACGAAGTAGCCGTCCCGCGGCCGTTCGCCTCGACGGCACGCCTCGAAGTACGCCGACGCCGCCTTGTACGCCCGCTGCGCCGCCTCGACGTCGATGCCCCGCTCGGATGCCTTCGCGCGGCAGAACTCGCAGAAGCAGCCGATGCCGCGCGTGTTCCATCCGCCGCCGATGAGGTTGCCGAGCGGCCCCTGACGCTCCGACGCCCACGCGACACCGGCGATGTCGTACGACTTGATGTAGTCCTCGACGAGGGACAGGTGCCAGTTCCGGTAGTCGGGATGGTTGAAGCATGGCGTGCCGGTGCGCCGGCCCCACGGGTCGATCTCGCTCACCTGGATGAAGTTCGGGATGTACCGCGAGATCGGCGCGTATGGGTTCTCGTTGATCCAGCAGTACACGTCGATGCCGCGCCTCCTCGCCTCGGGCAGCACCTTCTCGATGATGTCCCATCCACGCGTGTCGGCCTCCGGCGCCTCGAAGTCGGCAATGAACGTGTTCCCGTAGTACTCGTCGTGCGTCGTGGCGAAGTTGCCGCCCTGGAAGCCGCGGTCGTACTCTTGCACGCCGTGGTCCGGCAGTGGGTAGCCTTCGATCTGCCGGCCGCCGGTGCCGCGGTCGAACGTGTGCGTCGCAAGGTAGAGCGCGTTGATCCCGGCCTTCTCCCGGAAGATGTCGAGCACGGGCGCGACGCCCTCGTCGATGAACGAGATCGCCCCGACCTGGATCGCGACGGTGCGGTGCATGGTGGCCCTCCTGATCGACGTACGTTCGTTGGGACGGTGCAGACGGAATGTAGGGGCGCACGGCCGTGCGCACCTACGGGCGCCAAATGACGCGACGCGTAAGGACGAACCCGCCGGGTCACCCCGCACAACTTTCCATCCCCTATCTCGTCTCTCCCTTGCGGATCATCCTGTCCAACCCTACGTTTGCAGAATCCCACCGGGGCGCGGCGACTGCCCAGCGGCGGACAGACTCGGACGAACGGGAGGCCGACAATGCGACGAAGGGCAGCGATTCTGCTTGCGGCTGCGCTCGTCGCCGCGCGCGCGTGGGCAGCCGTCGTCATCGATGCGCCCGCACCGCCGCTCGCGCTCGCCGACATTCGCGGGGCCATCTTCTCCCTCGACGAGCCGCGGGAAGGGTCGCTCGTGCTCATCTTCGCCCCAAGCGGCCAGGGCGAGCAGGCGTACGCCTGGCGGGACAGCATCGACGTGGAGGCCGGCACGCGCGCCAGCGAGTCCGCAACCGCGGACAGGCGTATCCTCATCGTTTCCGATCTCAGCAGGATCAGCCGTCCCATGCGCGGAAGCCTGCGGACACGGCTCCGCGAGCGCCTCGCCGACGTGCTGCTCGACTGGGACGGCGCCGTCTCACGCGCATGGCGCGGCGAGGACCGCGGCCGCATCGTCGTGATCGGCGTCTCGCCCGACAACGTCGTCCGCTTCGTCATCCGTGGGAATGCGACGGGAGAGAACGTGCGCCGCGCCGCCGCGGAGATCGAGCGGATGGCGGAGCTTTCGACGATGCGCGAGGCGGCAGCCCTTCCGCCGGGCGCGCGGCCGACTGTGGCGGTGGCGGACCTGCGTGGCGTCTCGGTGACCTCGGACGAAGCCGCGATCCTCACCGATCGGCTCCGTGTCGAGCTTGTCCGCGCCGGGCGTTTCCAGGTGGTCGAACGGGAACGGATGAACGCGGTCCTCCAGGAGCAGGGGTTCCAGCAGAGCGGCGCCTGTAGCACCGACGAGTGCGCCGTCGAGATGGGGAGGCTGCTCGGGGCGGAACGGATCGTGGCCGGCACCATCGGCCGCATCGGGCGCACCTACACCATCACCGCGCGCATGATCGACGTCGGCACCGGGCGGATCATCGCCGACGCATCCCACGACTGCCGCTGCGAGATCGACGATCTCCTCGGCGGCATGGCAGAGATCGCCGCCACGCTCGCACGTGGCGCGGAGTGAGGAGGGCGCGAGATGACGGAGCTGAGCAGGGCGTATCGCCTCGACGATCGCGTCGCCATCGTCACCGGCGGAGGACGTGGCCTCGGCGAGGTCTTCTGCCGGACGTTCGCCGATGCGGGCGCGGCCGTGGTCGTGGCGGACATGATCGACGAGAACGCGCAGAAGGTGGCGGAGGACCTGAAGAAGGGCGGGCATCACGCCTCGGCGGTTCACGTTGACGTGCGCAAGACGGCGAGCGTGCAGGAGATGGTCAACCACACCCTTGCGAAGTTCGGCCGGATCGACGTGCTCATGAACAACGCCGGCATCGTCATCACCGCGAAGGGCGAGGAGATGACCGACGAAGAGTGGGACAACGTTATCGCCGTGGACCTGACCGGCGTCTTCAAGTGCTGCCGCGCCGTCGCGCCGCACATGATCGCCCACAAGCACGGCTCCATCATCAACATCGCGTCGATGTCCGGCGTCGTGTCGAACCATCCGCAGCCGCAGTGCAGCTACAACGCCGCGAAGGCCGGCGTCATCATGCTGACGACGTCGCTCGCTGGCGAATGGGCGCCGTACGGCGTCCGCGTGAACGCCATCTCGCCCGGCTACATGGCGACCGAGATGACGCGCGGCGGGCGCGAACGGGCGGACTGGTACGACGTCTGGATCGAGAACACGCCGATGGGTCGCGTCGGCCGGCCGGAGGAACTCGGACCGCTCGCCCTCTACCTCGCCTCCGACGCGTCGAGCTTCATGACCGGCTCCAACATCCTCATCGACGGCGGCTACACCGCCTGGTGAGCCCCGCAGCGGAATGGGTCACACGCATTCGCCTTGAACGCGCTACATGGGCGAACACGGTCGAGGCATGCCTCGACCCTACGAGCGATCGCGGGATGCAGGCGCCGTCCGCATTGTGTGACCTGTGTTGTAGGGGCCTCGCGCCCTACGGGCACGCTGCCCTGCGGGCACGGCCGCGTGCGTCGCCTTGGGCTGCGCGGCGGGTCGAAGGCGGGTCTATCCGAGGTGGAAGGTGAACGTGCGGAGGATCCTGACGCGGACGGGCCGATCGGCGCGCGTCGCGGGCACGAACAGCATCCGGAGCGCGGCGTCGAGCGCGGCGCGATGGAGCGGCTCCGGTCCCTTTACCACCGAGGCGCTCTCGACCTTCCCCGTCGTGTCGATGATCATCTCCACGACCACGTTGCCCTGGACGTGGCCGCGACGCGCGCTGACCGGGTAATCGGGGATGACCATGTTGATCTCGACCGGCCTGCGTTCGACCATCGCGGCATCCATCAGGTCGCCGCTCGGCCGGGCGACGATCCTCCGACCTGTCGGGAGCGGAATCGCCGGCTGTTCATAGAGCTCGGGAGACTCGAAGGCAATATCGACGGGCTCGAGCGCGCCCGCACTCATCTCGACGGGCACGCGCGGGCGCTCCGGCGCCGCCGCTGGCGGCAGGCGTTGCTCCAGCGCAGGCGGAATCTCGATCAGCTCGACGGCGTCCTCGCCGCCCGGCAATCTTGGCGGGACATCGGCGACGCGAGGGTTCAACCAGTAGATGCCGAGGGCGAGCGCGGTCGTGATGGCCGTCGTCGCGAGCAGCACGGGACGACGGGATCGCCTGAGGACGTCGTGACGTGGCCGAACTATCGTGCCCACGAGATGATCACCCCTCCTGGCGTGCGGTTCCACAACCGCCTGCCACAGTCCGAAGCCGCCGCGACCACCCTGGACCGACGTCGCCGTGCCGCCAAGGCGGACTCGACTCGGACGCATCCAAACCGTTCACCTCTCCAACACTGCGGAGGGGTACGGTGTTCCGGCGGGTATACGCTCGACCACGCCGCCGCGCGCGTGCCGCATCACATTCGATACGGTCGACCGCACGGCGGGGCTGGAAAGCCGGTCACGACCCTACGCTCTTCACCAACGCAAACGGCGGGCCGGACGTGTTTCGTGTGCCCGCTCCCTCCGCCGAGGCAGGGCGAACCTGGTATCCCACGTGTCCGGTCGGAGGAGTCTCAAGGGCTGACTTCCGCCTCTTGCCATCCTTCCAGGCGGCCATAGTTGCGGAGGATATCGACGAAGCGGAAGAACGGCGGTCCGGGGATGCGCACCGTGCGGCCGACCGCGGGCGGTCTGAACGGCACGTACGCCCACTTGTTCCAATCCCACCGCAACCATACCAATGCGGAGTCATCGAGAGGCTGGGCAAAGCGCACGGTGGCCTCTGCGAGTCGTCCGTCCCGCGTCGTCGCAGTCATCTCGACCGACATTCCCGTCAAGTCGATCCGCTCGCCCAAGGTCGTCGGAAGGGCTTCGCTCCGAGAGAGCGTCTCCATCCTTTCGATGGCGTACATAAAGTGAAACGGAGGCAGCGAGTCCTGGCGCTCTCCTCCGCCGGGCGGCGCGAAATAGCCGTTCTGCGGCCGGACCGCCACGGTGCGGGAATCGAGGCGGGTCATCTCGATGGGGGAGTAGCCCGGCGCAAGGGTTCGAATGTGAGCGGGGACCGACTCATCGCCAGGGTCTCTCGCGCCCTGCAAGTAGAAGAAGCTGACGGAACTCGGCGCGTTGACGATCACCACGTCCCGCCGCGCTCCGTGTAGGAGGGAACCGATGTTCGTGAATCGCTCCACCGCAACCCCGGCAGGGTCGGAGATCGTCGCGGCGACGACAAGTTGGATGGGCGCACGGAAGATGTGAAGCCCCATGAGAAGGATGCAGAGCGTCCACGCGACGGCTCGCCACGCCCGATCGGCGGACAACCACGCAGATTCGTCGAGTAGCCCGCCGATGAACTGGGCGACGAGTCCCATGGCCCCCAGACCTACGAAGACGAGCGTCGCCCCGTCCGTCGCGGCCTTCGCGCAGATCGGGACGACGGCAAGCACCATGCCCATGGCCCAGAACCGCGCCACGCGATCCCTTCGGACGAGGGGAATCAGGATGAGCCCTATCGAGAGGATGGTCAGCAGGCCGGCGGCCCAGAAGATATGGCGTGCCGATGCGGATAACATACTGTATGGAATTGGACTTATCCACGCTAGCTGTCCCCACAGCAGGATCGGCCCTCGCTCCGCGACGGCTATGGCGAACCGCAACGGTTCCCGTCCCGGATCGATGTAGTAGCCCGATCCCCATACCCCGTAGCCCATGTACCGGTAGATGAACCACCACGTGCCGAGCACCGCGGCGAGAGGCAGGAGCCCAACCAGACGCCGTCGCCACGACCCATCCTCCAGAAAGAAGGCGTAGGCCAGGAGGTACGCGCCGACCGCCACGCCGATCTCGGCCGACAGCACCGTGAGCGCCAGACAGGGGATGCTCAGGAGCGCGCCAGCCCATCGACCTTTCCGCCGCCATTGATCGTGCGCCATGAGCGACAAGAGGCCGAAGAACAGCGCCAACAGCGCGTTGCGATTGGCCAACCAGACGACCGGCATCGCGTGGGCGTCATCCACCGCGAACAGGAATGCCGCGAGACCGGCCACCCACACGTGTCCCATCACTCGCCGATAGAACAGCGCCGCCAGGGCACACACCGCACCGTACCAGATGACGCTGTGCGCGTGCATCAGGGCGGGAGAATCGGGCCAGAGCCGGTAGTCCAGCCAGTGCGTCAGCGCAGTCACCGGCCTGAAGAACGCGATCTGCAAGCCCTTCACGCTCCACCATGGCCCGGCACCAAGGTCCAGGAGCTGCGCGCCATTGTCCCGGTCCACGAAGATGAAGAGCTTCCTGAGCACTTCGGGCAACGGCAGCGTGAGCAGCTTCGCCCTGTGGATGAGGTCGTCCGTCACCAATCCCTTCGACAGGGATGGCAACGTGAGCAACGCGCTCAGGATCGCCAGCGCAATAGGCAGGTGCTCATGGAGGAGTAACCTCCGTACCGGCCCGATGGCCTTCCTGTAGGACCTATACGACGCGACGCATGGTGTCGGGTCGGTCATGTTGTTCTCCCCGCAATCCCGTTCGTCGAGTGGCCGGCGCGCGCCTCGCATGGCTGGGTACGCGTGCCGCGCTCGTACGTGCGCCACCACTAATGTACGAGGTTGTCAGGAGGCACCCGGACGGAGTCGGAGAGGAAATCGCCGCGTTTCCGCCGGATCAGCGGGCGTACGTGGCGGGATGGATCGGCGCGAGGAGTTCCTGGACGCGGGCCTGGAGGAGCGCCGTGAAGTGCTCGGCGCGCTCCCGGGTGGAGGTGCCGGGCGCGTCATCCCAGAAGAGTGGCGGGCCGATGCGGACGCGCGGGACGAACCGGTTGCCAAGGGTGAGCGAGATGCAGCGCGCCGTCCACTGCGCGACTGGTAGGACCGGCACGCGGAGGCCCGCGCGGGCACATGCGGCGACAAGGAGGCCGACGCCGGGCTTGAACGGGATCACCTCGCCGTCGCGACGATAGCCGCCCTGCGGAAAGACGAGGAGCGGATGCCCCTCTGCCAACCGCGCGACGGCGAGGTCGAGGCCGTTGCGACCGAGCTTCGGCGGGAAGCCGGGGATCGCGACGCCCACCGGCACGTAGCCACCCGCTGCGAGCACGCCGCGGAGCCAGCGGCCGACGAGGCGCCCGAAGCCGCGGAAGAGCATCCGGCGCGTCAGGCCCCACGAGAGGCCGTACGTAGACGCGAACACGCGCCTCTGCGCCGCCGGTCGGTCCAGCCAGGCGACGTCGCGTATGCCGAGGTACGCGAGTGGTCGGTCGAGCATGAGCGTCGCGACGAGGATCTCCTCCCACCCGGTGTGGTTCATCGCGAGGATGACCGGGCCGGACGGCGGCACGTGCTCCAAACCGCGCGCGTCCCATCGCAGCCGGCGAGAGAGCCATGCGATGCGTCGCCGCCATGCGGCGTACCGCGGCGACGGAAACGCCCGGAGCCAGAACGAGCCGTCCATTGCTCTCATACCATCCCCTTCCGTCGACGTAGCGCGCCGCCTATCCTCTGGTTCGGCGCGCCCTGAGCATCGTCACCGGCGAGGCAGATCGTGCCGCGCCTGCGCGAAGCTGCGGTTGTAGGGTCGAGGCATGCCTTGACCGGTACCGTTTCTCACGCGCCGCCGCGGGCGACGCGTGCGAGCGTGCCCGCAGGGCAGCGTGCCCACAGGGCACGAGGCCCCTACAATGAGTTATGCGATGTGCTGGCGCATGACCGTATCCCACGATCGCTCGTAGGGTCGAGGCATGCCTCGACCGGCACCGTTTCCCACGCGCCGCCACGATGAACGCAAGGAGCACGCGATGGACGGGATCATCTACCTCGATTGCCTCGCCGGCATCGGCCGGAGCGGCCCGAAGGACGAGCTCGTCGCCTGGCGGACCGAGACGCTGCTCGACGAGATGGAGCATTGCGGCATCCACGGCGCGCTCGTGTACCACAACGTCGCGCGAGAGTACGACCCAGCGTACGGCAACCGGATGCTCGCCGCGGAGGTCGCGAAGTCGCCGCGGCTCGTGTCTTGCTGGGTCGTCATGCCGCACGTGACCGACGACATGCCGCCCGGCGGCCAGCTCGTGGGACAGATGCTCGCCTCGGGCGTCCGCGCCGCGCGCATGTATCCGAAGCTCCACACCTACGCCTTCGACGAGGCCACCTGCGGTGAACTCCTCGACGCCCTCGAACGGGAGGACATCCTCCTCTCCATCGACGTCGGCCAGACCTCCTTCGACGAGCTCGCCGCTGTCGCCGTGCGGCATCGGGGCCTGCCGATCCTCATGACCGGCTGCGTCTGGACACAGACGCGCCTCATCTACCCGGTCATGGACCGCTGTCCGAACATCCACATCGAGTTCTCGACCTTCCAGGCGAACTACGCGATGGAGCGGTTCACGGCGCGCTACGGGGCGCAGCGGCTCCTCTTCGGCACCGACGCGCTCCTGAAGAGCCCCGGCGCGGCAAAGGCGTTCGTCGACTACGCCGAGCTTGCTCCCGACGATCGGGCGAAGGTCGCCGGCGGCAACCTCGCACGGCTCCTCAGGCTCGAGCGGCTGCCGGAGGAGTACTCCGCGTCCGCGAGCGAGAAGGACGGCGAGATCCTGCGCCGCGTCAAGCAGGGACGACCGCTCGACCACGTCACCGTCATCGACTCGCACGCGCACATGGTCCACGACGGCGGTCAGGGCGTCGGGTTCATGCCGATGCCCCAGGGCGACGCGCAGGACATGATCCGCCGCTACCGCCGCATCGGTGTCCGCCGGTTCGCCGCGAGCGCATGGATCGGCGTCTGGGCCGACTGGGAAGAGGGCAACCGCATCATCCGGAGCGCGATGGAGCGATACCCCGACGAGGTCATCGGCTACGCGACGCTCGACCCGAACTACCTCGCTCCCGACGAATTCGAGCGGTGGATGCACGTCGTCCACGACGAGTGGGGGTTCAAGGGCATCAAGCCGTACCATCCGCGGGTGCGGGTACCGTACAACTCGCCGCGGTACGACCCGTGGTATGCGTACGGCAACGACCACCGGCTGTTCTGCCTGCTCCACTCCTCCGGCGGCGGGTTCCTCAAGGAGGCCGCCGACATCGCCGCGCGCTACCCGGAGGTGACGTTCCTTCTCGCTCACTCCGGCGGCGACTTCCCCACGGCGCGCGAGCGCATTCCCCTCGCCCGCGAGCGGGAGAACGTGTACCTGGAGATCACGCTCACCCCGGTCACGTACGGCGTCATCGAGTACATGGTCCGCGAGGTCGGCGCGGAGAAGGTCCTCTTCGGCACCGACGCGCCGATGCGTGACCCGATCCCGCAGCTCGGCTGGACGTGCTACGCGCGGCTCAGTGACGCGGAACTCGTGCTCATACTTGGAGCGAACATGGAGCGCATCCTCGCGCGGTGCAGGTAGGAGAGGGGATGAAACCTACCAGGGAGTTTGGGAAAGCACGGCGTTCCTTCGCTAGCCTGATGGATTGTGTCGAATGGGTCAATGAGCATCATGCCCAAGCGACCATCTTTCGTAGCGTCATTGACAAGGCTACCTCTGCGCGCAAGCGCGACCGCATCCCGAAGTACCTGTACCGTGGCGAGCGATTCCGATATCCCGATACCTTGCCCGGAGTCGAGAGGCTGCGACGGGATGAGGCTCTGTCTGAGGAGGTCAAAGCAGAGATAGAAAGGACGGTCCTGGCGTGCAACGATTACTTTGTGGAACGCCTTGGTGGATCGTACAAGTCTATGGGCATGAAGTACCAGAACATTGGCTTCAACACGGTGGGTTTCCTGCAACACTACGGATTCCCGACGGAGTACATTGATTTCACTTCTGATATGACAGTGGCCGCCTTCTTCGCAAGCAAGGGATGCATTGGCTCGAAGGGTCTGATCTGCGTGACACCGAGTGACATACTCACGATCTACCAAGGGCAGACTTCACTAGGGGCGATAGTTGACCTCGGCGATGCAGAAATCGGGAAACGAGCCCATCGCCAATCCGCGTATGAAGTCCTGCTTAACAATGAGAAAGACATGAAGGCAGACCTATATCGTACTCTTGGTGCCCGATGGTACGAATTCCTGCTAACTGACAAGGACATGAAAGTGCTTGGATCAAGATCAGATCTCCTTGATACCAGTGATGACATCCTTGCAACTCAGGCGTGTGGAGTAGTCCATGAGTATGTGATCGATCACGGAAAGCTGAGTGACGTAGCAGCGAGGTGGCTTGCGGACAGAATTGAACCACTGGAGGCAGTGGTGAGACCAGTGAGACTCGAGGATGGCAAGACAGGCTGCTTATTGGCTTCTCAGAGCGAAGTGGAGGAAGCAGGCTTGGCTCGCCCGAAGGAGGAGATCAGAGAGCACCTGTACAGGGTGTGGTCGAGCAAGTACCCCGACGAGGTTCCGCAGGGACGCATCCCTCCGGGCATGAAAGTCGTCAACCTCGTCTCCGTCCGCCGCAACTACTGATCTGGTCAGGTTGCAGCTCCCTTGCGAGCATCCTCGCGCGGTGCAGGTAGGAGAGGGAACGCTCGTCGCTCCCGTCGTGTTGTTTGCTACGGCGTTATGGCGCATGGCGATACCGTCCGAGTGCCATGGGAAGGGCGCTTGACGGTTTCCCTGCGCGCCTGTACTTTTTAAAAGGGGTGTTAGCACTCGGTCCTATCGAGTGCCAAGCCCGATGGCCCTACCGTATCCGCACGGCGGCGCGCGGGTGATCCGCCCGCAGCACCGCGAGGAGTGGGCTATGCGACCGTTGACCGAACGAGAGGCGGCCGTTCTGACGGCGGTCGTCCATGTCCATACCGAGACTGCCGAGCCAGTCGGCTCCCGCACGATCTCCCGCCAGTACCTGGCGGGCCTGAGCCCGGCGACCGTGCGGAACACGATGATGGACCTCGCCGAGCTCGGCTTGCTCTCGCAACCGCACACCTCCGCCGGGCGCGAGCCGACAGTCGAGGGCTATCGATACTACATCACCGCGCTCATGGAGCCGCCGCATCTGCTGCGCACCGACCGCACGGTTCTCGACCAGTTGCTGCGAGAGCGCATGGCGGCCTGGGACGAGGACACGATCCTGACCCACGTGGCCCGCGCCCTGGCGAGAGTCTCGCACCTCGTCACCGTCGCCTTCCTGCCGAGCTTCGACATGGGCGTGCTCGAGCGGATCGACCTCGTTCCGCTCTCGGACTCGCGCATCCTCGTCGTGCTCCAACTGCGTGATGGACCGGTCGATACGCTCACGCTCGAGCTGAGCGAGCGCATGAGGAGGGAGCTTTTGCCCGAGACCGTGCAGACCCTCAACGAGCGGCTGAGCGGGCTCACGGTCGGCGAAATCCGCCGGACGATCGGCGAGCGCCTGAAGGACGTCTCCCGCGGCGACCGGGAGGTGGTCAAGGTCTTCCTGCGCGAAGGACAGAACATCTTCGACGTGGACGCCCGCGTGGGCGTGCACCTCGAAGGCCGCATCAACATCATGAACCAGCCGGAGTTCAGCGACCACGCGCGCCTCGCGGCCCTCATGCAGGCTCTCGACGAGCTGTCGCTCGTCCAGGAGCTGCGGCGTCGCGTCCAGGGGCGACGGGTGGAGATCACCATCGGGCCGGAGAACCGCATCAGCGCGCTCTCGCCGTGCAGTCTGCTGACCCGCGGCTACGGGGTGGGCTCCCTCTCCGGCACGCTGGCCATCATCGGCCCCATGCGGATGCCGTACGCTCGCCTCGTCGCCGCGCTCGAACACGCTGGGACCGTCGCGGAGCAGCTCTTGAGCTGACGCGCGCCGGCGGAGGCATCCGTACGCCCTGCGGCACCTCCTATCCCTGTCTTTGCCACCCATCCCTGCGTACGTTCTTCCCGACAGCGCTACCCCACACACGCGTCGTCGCGATGTACCGGGTGCGCAGCTTCTCGCCACACAGGTCGGCAGAGGCGGACATCGGGAGGCAGGAGGCAGGAGGAGTCGGTATGGCGGACGCAACCTCGCGGACGGATCTTCGTGCTCCCGGACGAGCCAACTATGGCGTCGATGCGCCTGGCATCGTCATCGCGTACGCCTGCGTGGGCATTGCTGCCCTTGCGCTTCAACCATCGATCGGCTGGAGCATCTGGATCGCCCTTCCCTGCGCGGCTCTCATCGCGCATTTCCTCTGGAGCAGCAAGGTTGGCAAGCTCCGCGTGCGCGACGAGATCATCTCCAGCATCCCGTGGCGCGGCGACGAGATGGTGCTCGACGCCGGCTGCGACCGCGGCCTGCTCCTTATCGGCGCGGCGAAGCGGCTGACGACCGGCAGGGCCGTCGGTCTCGGCCTCCGGCGCGACTACGCTCAGGCCGGGAACAGGCCGGCGCATGCCCTGGAGAATGCTCGCGCCGAGGGCGTCGCGGACCGCGTCGAGGTGCAGAACGGCGACATGCGGTACGTGCCGTTCCCCGACGACACGTTCGACGTCGTCCTCTCCGGCCTCGTCCTCCACACCATCCGTGACCTCAGGGGTCGCGTGCGCGCGCTGCGGGAGATGGCTCGCGTGCTCCGGCCGGGCGGCCAGCTCGCGGCATTCGACATCTCGAATACGGAGGAGTACATGCGGGTCCTGCGCCGAGCCGGGATGTCCGACGTCGCCCGCTCGCGGCCGCGCATCCTCTTCTTCTGCCCGGCGCGGACGGTCACGGCCCGGAAGCCGGCGCCGAGGGCCTGATCACGGCCGCCAAGACGCCTCGGAACAGCCACCTGTGGCTGCCCGTGGCGAGCATGTACGCCGGATCATGCCACCAACAAACAGGGGGACGGATATTCCCGTCTGTCCCCTTCCGATGTTGACGAGCAGCGTGCCGGTACCGCGGCACCGCCAGTCAGCGCCTTCCCTCTTCAGATCGTCACCGGCCCGAACACCGGGGCGGCCATGTCGGCGTCGTCCACCAGGTTGACGGCCGGGTTGATGCCGAGGCCGTACCAGAGCTCGCTCCCCGGAGGCACCGGCTCCTCGAAGCGCAGCACGACGGTATCCGGCTGATTCGGATCGACCTCCTGCCGCTCGATGGCGATGTCCTGCCCGTCTTTCCTCACCCAGAACCCACGGATGCCGCGCGTCGGCTTCAGCCCCATGTTCACGTCGGTGTACCGGACGCGGAGCGTGGTCCGGTCGGCGTTGGCGAAGCGCACGTTCGCTGGGCGCGGCCCGCGTCGGAGCGCGGTGCGGCCGTACACGAGCATCTCGGCCAAGTGGGCGAGCCGCCTGCCGAGCCGTCGCTGCGACACGGTGTCGATGTGGATCGCGTCGTCGAGACCGAGATCGATGGCGCTCGTCATCGCCGCGGGAGCCAGGTCGGCTTCGATGCCGAGCTGGTCGCTCTGGATGGCGTTCCACATTGGCGCGATCTCATTGCCGGCATAGAACGGCCCGATCTGGACGTAGAGGAACGACAGGTCCGGCGCGCCGAGATCGCGGCGCATCGAGGCGACGAACTCGCGCATGACCTGGCGGTAGCGCGGCTGCGCCTGCGTGTTCGCATCCGACTCGCCCTGATACCAGATGATGCCGGTCACCTTGCCACCGACCGCGCGCACGCGCCGGACGAGCGAGCCGTAGAGCGACGCGCCGCCTTCGCCGCAGCGAGCCGGGCTCCACTGCTCCATGCTCGTGCCGCCGTGGGAGCAGACGACCAGGCCGATCGGCACGCCGGTGCGCGCCGCGATGGCCTTGCCGAATGCCACGGCGGGACCGCTTCCTGCCTGGCGGAACCGACGGTCCCGCGCGGCTGCGAGCGGACGCTTCTCCGGGCCTCGCTCGCCCCAGTGGATCGAATCGACCGCCTCGTTGTACCAGCAGAGCGGGTCCCGCGCGGTATCCCATCGGTCGTCGAAGTAGAAGGCGTGGACCATGCGCGACGGCGGTTCGGTGCCGACGAGCTTGCCGTAGCCGTCCATGTTCGACTGGCCGGCGGTGATCCAGAGGTCGCCGACGAGCAGGCGGTTGATGGAGGCGGCGCCGAGGACGCGTCCGTTCCTCGCGCGCAGCTCGAGCTCGAGGGTGTACTCGCCGCCGACCGGCGCTTGCGGGAGTTCGCCGCCCGCTTCGGCGCCGTCGCTCTCGCCAACGACGTGCCAGGCGAACTTCGGCACCACCTTGCCGCTGCTTCGAAGCAGCCGCGCGAAGAGCCGGCCCGGAGCCGTCGTTCGAGCGCGGATGGAGATGGTCCCAGTCATTGCATCCGACCCAGTGCGAGCGCACTGAATGACGGCGGCGCTCTGCGGCTGCATCACGGCGGCGATTGCCCCGGAGGTGCGCGTGGTCATCGATCGTGCCTCCATAGATGAGGGCAGCACGGCATATCGTCATCGGGCGCGTGTGGCTGCGCGCCCCGACTGCCGCTGCTTCACCCCGAGCAGCTCTACAAGGAAGCTGGCGAAACCGATCTCTGGTCCCAAGGCCATGGCGACGGCTGCCAGCGTCACGGCTCGACCGGCGATCGGGAGCCCATGACGGATGGGCTCCTTCACTTCTCCTCGCCGCCCGGGTTCGATATCCGAAGGATGAACCACCATGCTCCTGCTGCGCCGGACGTGAGCAGCCCGAACGCCCCCGGAAGGATGATCCGCTCACCCCCTATCGCGCCGACGAACAGACTGGCCGCGAGCGCGCTGCCGGTGACGACGGCGAGCACTCCGACGCTGCGCCAGTCGCGCGCGACGGCGAGGACGATCAGACCCCAGGCAGAGAGGGCGGCGAGCGCGACCGAGAAGAGCTTGTACGGAAGGCTCGCCGTCGTCGGCGCTCCCGGCGGACGCGGAAACTGCAGGTAGTACTCCTTCGACGGCGAGAGCAGCACATATGCCGTCGTCCGCGCGACATGCAGGGGAATGCCGTCCAGGTTCGCATGAATGGCCGAGTCGGCCTGTGCCTGTTCCCAGCGGACCCGGCCCTGCTCGCTGCGCATCGTCGAGAGGAACCGCTGTTCGCGCCGCCTCGCCGCGAGGAACAGCCGCGCATGAGTGTGCGGGTCGCCGCGCGCCGCGAGGCCGGTGGCGGTGCAGGTGTAGAAGCGTTGGCTGCTGATGGTGTCCAGCGCCCATACGCCGGTGCGGCTGTGGACGTGGGTCGCCCACGCGAGCGGAAGGACGAGCGCGACGGCGACGAGGAGGGCGAGCGCGCTCGGTCGCAGGTGGCGCTCACGAGGCCAGAGGAGCGCGAGGATCAGCCAGACGACGATGAAGCCGTACGACGCGGGGCGCATGAGCACGGCGTATCCGAGAAGAAGGCCGCTCGCCGCGAATCGCACGCGACCGCCGTCTTGTACGCCGACGACGAGGAACCACGTGCTCGCGAGAAGGACCGTCGCCGTCGGCAGATCGCTCAGCACCACCGGCGTGAGCGCCACCGCCGTGGGATCCATGACCGCTGCAAGCCCCGCGAGAGTGGCCACCCCCGCGGCAAGACGGAGCCTCCGGGCAAGCAGGTAGATGAGCGCGCACCACAGCCCGCTCATGAACGCCTGGACGACTAAGAGCGGCCACCCGCCCGGCTGGGTGCGCGTGACCAGTGCCACCAATGCCACGAGCGCCGGGTAGCCAGGGGAGCGGTAGTAGTGGAACCGCGGATCGTCGAACGTCTCGTAGCGCCCATGGAGGATCGAGGCGGCTGCGTGGACGTACTCCTTCGCGTCCGGCGGCATGGTCGCCCAGTCGGGCACCGGGGAGAACGCCGCCGTGATCCCGAGGTACCCCAGGCGCACGACGACGCCGGCCAACGCGATCCAGAGCCAGACCGGCCAGCCGGCCCACGCGTCGGAAGAAAGCCATCGCCGCACCGCGGTCATCAGAGGGAAGCTCTCCAATCGGAAGCGGGATGCGGACGCTCACCCGGGCGCGCATGGCACGTCGCGGAATGCATGGCCGAAATATGCGACACCAGGGTATGGCCGCGCATCAGATGATCGTGTCGAGCCCGGTGACGAGGGCGTCGATATCGGCCTTGGTGCGGCGCTCGGTGACGGCGACCATGAGCTGGTTTGCCGGCCCGCCGAACTCGGCCATGTCCACGCCCGGCAGGATACGCCGCGCCATGAGGCGGAGGATCGCCTCGCGCGCAGGCAACGGGCACTCGACGACGAACTCCTGGAAGAACGGCCGGCCGTAGACGAGCCGGTATCCCTTGAGCGCCGCGATCTGCTCCGCCGCGTAGTGCGCGTTCTGAGCGCACGTCTCGGCGACGGCGCGGAGCCCCTGCGGCCCAAGGAGCGAAAGGTAGACCGTCGCCGCGAGTGCCATGAGGCTCTCGTTCGTGCAGATATTCGACGTGGCCTTCTCGCGGCGAATGTGCTGCTCGCGCGTCTGGAGCGTGAGGACGAATGCCTGCTGCCCGCGGCCCTCCACGGTGCGGCCGACGAGCCGGCCGGGCAGACGCCGCTTGAGCTCGTCGCGCGTCGCGAACAGGCCGAGCGCCGGCCCACCGAAGCTCGGACTTATGCCGAGGGATTGCCCCTCGCCGACGACGACGTCCGCGCCCTGACGGCCGGGCGCCTCGAGGATGCCCATCGCGATGGGGTCCGCGACGACGACGAGTAGCGCGCCGGCGGCGCGTGCGCGGTCGGCCACCGCCGCGACGTCCTCGACGATGCCGTAGAAGTTTGGCTGCTGGACGACGACGCAGGCGGTGGCGCTATCGACCTGCGCGCCGACGACCCGTGGCTCCGCGCCACCATCGGCGACCTGGACGTCGACGAACTCGATATCGAGGCCGGCCGTGCACGACTCGAGCACGCGGCGGTAGTAGGGATGCACTGGTCCCGCGAACACGATCCGAGATCGCCCCGTCTGCGCGCGCGCAAGGAGCGCCGCCTCCGTCAGCGCCGATGCCCCGTCGTACACCGAGGCGTTCGCCACCTCCATGCCGTAGAGCTCGCAGACGAGCGTCTGGAACTCGTAGATCGCCTGGAGGGTGCCCTGGCTGACCTCGGCCTGGTACGGCGTGTAGGCGGTGCAGAACTCCGACCGCTGGATGATCGCGTCCACTGCCGCGGGAGCGACATGGTCGTAGACGCCGGCGCCGAGGAAGTGGAGCATGTCGGCGTGGCCGCGCGCCGCTTTGCCCTGGAACAGCCGTACGACCTGTTCCTCCGTCAGCCGCGGCGGCAGGTCGAGGCGGCTTCCCTCGCGGATGTCCCGTGGGACCGCCGCGAGGAGGTCATCGAAGGACCGCATGCCGATGGCGCCCAGCATCTGGGTCAGTTCGTCATCGGTGGCCGGTATGTAGGGGTGCGACGCAGCCAACGACCGTCCTTCCCGGCATGTGATCCGATCCCACGTGCCCAGCCGGCGGCACCTCGATCACTGCTCCACGAGCTTGTGGTACGCGTTCGGAGAGAGCAGACGCTTCGCCTGCGTCTTATCCTTGATCGCGATGCGGACCATCCAGCCCTTGCCGTACGGGTCCTCGTTCACCCACTCCGGGTTCTCCGTCAACGCGGCGTTCACCTCGCTCACCGTGCCATCGACGGGGCTGTACAGGTCGCTTACGGCCTTGATCGCCTCGACGGTTCCGAACGGCTTCCCCTGGCTCACGACGGCCCCCGGCTGAGGCAATTCGACGAACACCACGTCCGTGAGTTCCTCTTGCGCGTAGTCCGTGATGCCGACGGTGCCGGTCGTGCCGTCGATGCGGAGCCACTCGTGCTGTTCGGTGTACAGGAGATCGTCCGGTACTTCCACGATCGCTCTCCTTCACGTGGCGATGGGTTCCGCCATCAGACGCTCGACGTAGCTCGTGTCGAACTCGCCCTGCCGGAACACGGGATCGTTCATGACCCGCAGGTGGAACGGAATGGTCGTCGGGACGCCCTCCACGAAGAACTCTTCGAGCGCCCGCCGCATTCGCACGATGGCTTCGTCCCGCGTCGAGGCATGGACGATGAGCTTGGCGAGCATCGAATCGTAGTATGGCGGAACCGTGTAGTGCGCGTATGCGTGCGTATCGAGCCGCACGCCGATGCCGCCGGGGACGTGCCATTCGATGATCTTCCCCGGGCCGGGGCGGAAGTCGTTCTCCGGGTCCTCCGCGTTGATGCGGCACTCGATGGCATGTCCTTGCAGGATAATATCTTCCTGCCGGAAGCTTATGGGAAGGCCCGCGGCGATACGGATCTGCTCCTTGACGATGTCGGTGCCGGTGACCATCTCCGTCACCGGATGCTCCACCTGCACGCGGGTGTTCATCTCCATGAAGTAGAACGAGCGGTCCTGACCGACGAGGAATTCGACGGTGCCGGCGTTGCAGTAGCCGATGCTACGGGCGCCGCAGAGGGCGGCCTGCGCCATGCGCTCGCGGAGCTCCGGCGTCACGATGGGCGAGGGTGACTCCTCGATGAGCTTCTGCCGGCGCCGCTGAACGGAGCAATCGCGCTCGCCGAGATGGACGATGGCGCCCTGCTGGTCGCCGAGAAGCTGGATCTCCACGTGACGGGCGTGATCGACGAACTTCTCCACGTAGAGCGCACCGTCGCCGAAGGCGGAGCCGGCCTCGGCGCGGGCGATGTCGTACGCGCGAGAGAGTGCCTCGGGCGTGTTGACGATGCGGATGCCCTTGCCGCCGCCGCCGGCCACGGCCTTCAACATCACCGGGAAGCCGACCTCGCGCGCGATGCGGAGCGCCTCGTCCAGGGATCCCACCGGGCCATCGGACCCGGGCACGACGGGCACGCCGGCATTGGCCATCGTCCGCTTCGCGACGGCCTTGTCGCCCATCATGCGGATCATGTGCGCCGTCGGGCCGATGAAGACGATGTTGCACTCGTTGCAGATCTCGGCGAAGCGCGCATTCTCGGCGAGGAAGCCGTAGCCGGGATGGATCGCCTCGGCGCCGGTCACTTCCGCCGCGGCGATGATCCGCACGGGGTCGAGGTAGCTCTGCGCCGACGACGCGGGACCGATGCACACGTCCTCATCGGCAAAGCGCACGTGAAGCGACTGCGCGTCGGCCTGGGAATGGACGGCGACCGTAGCTATCCCGAGTTCCCTGCACGTGCGGATGACCCGGAGCGCAACTTCGCCTCGGTTGGCGATCAGAATCTTGCTGAACATCCGACACCGGTCGATGGGCAAGGGAAGGATCAATCGGGTTTGATGCGGACGAGAACCTGACCGAACTCCACCGGCTGGGCGTTCTCGACGGCGATCTCGACAACCGTGCCCGCGCGGCCCGCCGGAATCTCGTTCATGAGCTTCATCGCCTCGATGATGCAGATGACCTGGTCTTTCTCGATATGATCGCCGGCGTTGACGTACGGCGGCGCATCCGGCGCGGGTGCCCGGTAGAACGTGCCGACCATCGGCGCAGTGATCTCGTACAGGTCGCTCCGCGCAGGCTTCTCCGGTGCGACGGGAGCCGGCACCGCGGAAGGCATCATCGGCGCACTCGTCATCACGACCGGCGCCTGAGCCCCGTGCTGCCGCACGATGCGGATGCGGTCGTCGCCGCGGCAGATCTCCAGCTCGGCGATAGCGGTCTCCTGCACGAGGGCGATGAGCTGTCGGATCTCCTCGATCGTCACGCGGATACACCCTCCTCTGTGCCCGCAGATACATGAAGACCCCGCCTCGGCGGCTGCGGCCCGTCCGGGCGCCTCACACACGCCGTCATTCTGAGCCGCGTCGCCGCAGGCGACGTGAGCGAAGAATCTCTCAGTGTTTCGTGGGCGCCGTAGCGTACCATGCGACGAACGATTCTTTGTCCCCAACGCCAGGGGATTCTTCGCTTCGCTCAGCGCGCCCGAAGGGCGCGATGGATGACGGCGCGTTGTACGTGAAGCGGCGCGTCCTACTGCCAGCCAGCGCCGTTCATCCCGAGAGAGATTCCAGACGCCTCTTCGATGCACCCGAGGCGCACTCTCTCTCCTAGACGCGGCTCAGGTACTGTCGCGTGCGGGTATCGATCTGAATCGTCTCGCCGACGCTGATGAACAGCGGCACCTGGATGATCGCCCCCGACTCCACGCGCGCGGGTTTCGTGCCGCCCGTGGCAGTGTCGCCGCGCACGCCCGGGTCCGTCTCGACGACCTTCAGCTCCACGTGGAACGGCAGCTCCACGATCACCGGCTCGTCGGCGGCGAACACGACGTTCACCGTCTCGTTCTCCTTCATCAGGTCCGCTACGTCCCGCACGGCTTCCTCGGCGACGTGAATCTGCTCGTACGTCTCCGTATCCATGAAGACGTAGTGATCGCCCTCGCGGTAGATGTACTGCATCGCACGTCGCTCGACGCGGACCTCTTCCATCGCCTCGCCGGACTTGAACGTCCGCTCCTGCACGGCGCCGGTCTTCACATTCTTGAGCTTCGTCCGCACGAACGCGCCGCCCTTGCCCGGTTTGACATGCTGGAACTCGACGACGAACCATACCGCGCCGTCCATCCGAAGGCCGAACCCATTGCGAAAGTCCTGCGTGGTGGCCACCGATCCCATCCTCCTGACCATGATTCCGCTGACGTGACGGTTCTTCTCTCTCCGCCGGATTCGGTGAAGCGGCCTGGCCGGCGCGCGCTACGGGGGCTGTCACACTACCTGCAAGTCTTTCGGCGCCGTGCTCAGGACATGCCGGCCATGCCGGGTGACCACAACGAGGTCCTCGATGCGCACGCCGCCCCAGCCGGGAAGGTAGATGCCCGGCTCGATCGTGACGACCATGCCGGGCGCGAGCACGTCGGTGCTCCGCCACGAGAGCGAAGGCCCCTCGTGGACGCGCAGGCCCACGCCGTGGCCGAGATTGTGACCGAACGCCTCACCATAGCCATGCTCGGTGATGATGCGGCGAGCGACGGCGTCGAGTTCGACGCCATCGATGCCGGGGTGGACCATGTCGACCGCCGCAGCCTGTGCCTCAGCGACGATGCGGTAGATCTCCCGCAGTCTCTCCGAGGCCGAGCCGACCGCGACGGTGCGCGTCAGATCGCTCCGGTACCCGCGGACGACGACGCCCATGTCGATGATGACCATGTCGCCCTCGGCGATCCGCCGATCCGTCGGCCCGGCATGGGGCAACGCGGCGCGCAGCCCGCTCGCGACGATGGGCGGAAAGGCTGTGCCTTCGCCGCCACGGCGTCGCGTACGGCACTCGATCTCCACGGCAATCTCGCGCTCCGTCACCCCGGGCCGAATGAGCGACACCACCTCCGCGTACACGAGGTCGGCGATTGCCGCCGCCGCCGCGATGGCGCCGATCTCACCCTCGTCCTTGATGAGCGCGATCCCCTCGACAAGCCGCTCCGTCGGAATCCACTCCACCGGAGGCGGGCTGCCGCCGTCCGACTCGGCGAGCAGTTGGAAATCGCGTACCGTCAGGTGCGCGCTCTCATAGCCGACGCGCCGGTGGTCCCATGCCGTGGCGAGCTCTCCCACCGCCGCCGGCAGGCCCGCCTGCGCGAGGTGGAGCGACCAGTGGGGAGCTTCCTCGCCCGCCTGATCACGATAGCGGAAATCGGTGAGGAGGAGCCGTTCGCGCGGGCCGATGATCAGCCAGCCGCTCGAGCCGGAGAAGTTCGAGAGGTATCGGACGTGCTCGCGGCTCGTGACAAGGAACCGACCCAGGCTCTGCTTCCGCATGGCGCGGCGCACCGCCGCCAGCCGCAGATCGGTATCCCGCTGGGGGCCCTTCACGCGATGCCTCATCATCGACGGAGGTCGCAGGGACGGCACATGATCCGCCGGGCATTGGACAAGAACCTACTAAACGTACAATGGGGGCCGAAACCGGTCAATCGAGACGAGGCCGATGACAGGGCGATTGCACGAGGCGACGTGCGGGCCGATTCGCAGAAGGAGCCTGCACGACGAGCGGTAGGGATTCCTCGACTTCGCGGCGGGCGCAGGCATCAGCCGAACGGGTGCCGGTACCTCGCCGCTCCGCTCGGAATGACGCCACATCTTCGGTGGTACTGCGCAACTGAATGCGCGCGGTCATCCCGCGTGCCCTTCGGGCACGGGAGCGGCGTCGCCGCAGGCGACGTGAAGCGTTCGCCGGGGAATCCCTACCATTCAGGACGACGTTCCGAGCGTGGCCGATTGGCTCCCTCGTCACCGGATCGGTCGGCAGGCGACGGATCGCCCCTGTGCCCCGTCTTTCGTGCAATCGCCCTGAGGCCGATGAGGGTGTCATACGCATTCGCCTTGAAAACGCTACATGAGCGAACACGAGGTTCGCCCTTATTGTGGGTTGTATGATACGTATTCACAAGTAGTTGTAGGGGCGAGGCATGCCTCGCCCCTACGGCCATGATGTAGCGTCCTCAACACGAAATTGTATCACATGCCTCCAGCGCGTGTCTGCGCGGGGAACGGACGCCCAGGAGCGAAGACGGTGGTCGGCTTTGCGGGGGATAGGAGGTGTCTCGCCGCAATGCGTACTGTACAGGCACGAGCCGAGGTTATCGTCGCGTTCCACATCCGGCTGCCGCCGTATGCGAAGGAGGTGCACGATGTGGGCCCTCACCGTGGCATGTGTGCTGGTAGCGTTATGGCTCGGCTGCCGCGAGGTCGACTCGCGACAGGCGGAAGAGGCGGGCAACCGGACGTCGATCCCGGCAGCGCGGCAGCGGATGATCGAGGAGCACCTGCGCAGTCGCGGCATTCGGGACCCTCGCATCCTCGAGGCGATGGCGAGCGTGCCGCGAGAGGAGTTCGTCCTTCCGTCCGACCGCGCGAACGCCTATGCCGATCATCCTCTCGGCATCGGCGAAGGACAGACCATCAGCCAGCCGTACATCGTCGCGTACATGACGCAACTCGCCGAGCCCGAGTCCACCGACCGCGCGCTCGAGGTCGGCACCGGATCGGGCTACCAGGCGGCGGTGCTTTCTCTCCTGGTGGACACCGTCTACACCGTGGAGATCATCCCTACGCTCACTCAACGCGCCACGCGGACGCTTCAGCGCCTGGGGTACGGAAACGTCGTGGCCGCCACGCGCGACGGCTACCAGGGCTGGCGCGAGCACGCGCCGTTCGACGTTATCATCGTGACCGCCGCGCCGGACCGTGTGCCCGCGCCACTCGTGGACCAGCTCGCCCCCGGCGGGCATATGGTGATCCCGGTGGGAAGTTTCTGGCAGGAGCTCGTCGTCATCACGAAGCGCTCCGACGGCAGCGTCGTCACGGAACGGGTCGCCGACGTGCGCTTCGTGCCGATGACCGGGGAAGCCGAACGCCTCTCGCGTTGACTAGTCCGGTGGAGTCTGTATCTTTCTTCACGGCGCGGGATGACCGCTCAAGGGGGGATGGATGGTGTCCTGTTCACCCTGCGAGCGGGACGGCACGCGCGTATGGGATCATCGGTCGAAGCCAGCGCGATAGGTTATGCAGGTGGATATCCGGAAATGGTTCTTCGATAAGCCGCAGCGCTATCTGACGATCAAGGTCATCACCGATACGGGCGCGACCACCCGGAACCTCGTGTTGAGCAGGCGGGCGGTTCGCCTCGTGAAGATCGGTGCCGTAGTTGCCTTGGCGCTCACCGTGGCGGGGCAGATCGCCATCGTCGACGCCATCATGGCGCGGGGGCGGGTGTCCGTCTTGCGCGACGAGGTCAGCCGGCTCAAGAAGGAGAATCAGTCGATAGCTCGCCTGCGCGAGCAGCTCGCCGAAATCTGGATCATCCACAGGCGGCTCCAGGCGATGCTCGGCTCGGACACGCCGACACAGGACCTGCGGTTGGCAGAACGCGTGCTGCCATGGGGGATGCCACTGGTGCGGTGGACGGGCACCGGACTCAACATGAGGCCGACGAATCGGCCGGAGCGGGGCATCAACTTCCGCGCCAGCGCAGGCGACCTCGTGCTGGCGACCGCCGCCGGCCAGGTCGCGGATATCCGCTGGGAACCGGGATACGGGAATACCCTCGTCATCGATCACGGCGATGGAGTTGAGACCTGGTATGCGCAGGACGTCACCACGATCGTCAGGCCGAGGGAGAACGTCGCGCAGGGGCAGGTCATCGGGGTGATCGCTCAAGCCGAGAGCGGTGAGTTCCCCGCGTTGTTGTATCGGATGTTGGTGGACGGCCGACCGGTGAATCCGCTGGCCTCCATGATGGCCTCCGTGACATCGCCGCGGGAGGCACCTATGGCGTCGGCCGCGCCGACGCGGAGGTGAGGAGCTATGACGAAACTCCGCGAACCCACAAACGGCTCCATGAACACGATCATCGGCGAGAATTCCCACCTCGAGGGGGAGTTCGATATCGTCGGCAGCGTGAAGGTCGAGGGCACGGTCAAGGGCCGGCTCCACGTATCGGACCGGCTCGTCATCGGCCAGGGCGGGGCTGTGTTCGCGGATATCGTGGTGGCGGATGCCATCATCGGCGGCGAATTCGTCGGCACCATCGAGGCGGAGAGCCGGGTCGAGCTGGAGTCCACGGCCCGGGTGCGCGGCGAGCTGAAGACGAGACATCTCGTCGTGCAGGAAGGGGCGGTGTTCCGCGGCACGATCAAGAGCGGAGATGACGACGTGGCCTTGACCGACGACCAGTCGGCAGAGCATGACGAATCCCATATGCCGGAATGAACGGCCCGGGGCTTCGGCGGGCGGCATTGATCTCCCCACGAAATGACGCCGGCCCACCAGATGCCTCGACCAACGCCTGAAGGAGCGATTCCATGGTACGACATCGTCACCTGGGCATGCTGTCCATCGGCGCACTTGTCGGCCTCTTGTCGGCCCCGGCACACGCGATCTTCGGCTTCGGAATCCACGGCGGGAAGGACTTCGTCAGCGTGGGAGAAGGTGATTTTGGCCCGCAGCAGTTCGTCGCGGCGGCGCAGAAGCTCGACATTCAGATCAACCCGGCTCTCTACAACACGGTCCAGCTCCATCGCAACGCCGTGAGCAACCCGTGGATGGGAGGCGGCCAGATCTACGTCGACGCGATCCCATTCATCGCCCTCGAGCTCTCCGCCGACGTCGCGCTTCAGCGGTACGAGGTACGCTACAAGTCCACGCTCAACGCGGCCGCCGGCGACACGGCGAAAGCGCTCTTCGGCCGCATCAGCGCCTATGCCACCGCGCGGCGCGATCTGATCAAGCTGCCGATGGTGGCATTCTACCTCGGCGGCGGGCTGGACTACAACTGGGTGGCACCGACCGCCGGGCCGGACCTTATCGTGGACATCTACGGCACCGGGAACCCGAACGCAAAGAGCCCGGATATCAAGAAGTACGTCCAGGACCACCTCAAGAGCATGGGGAGCTTCGGCTATCATGCGCTCGTCGGCGTCCGGTTCAAGCCCGTGTTGGTCCCGTTCGCGGTGAACCTCGAGACGAAGTACACGAACACCGGCGCCTCGGGCTTCGGGCGGCCGCAGTCAATCATGAGCGTCTATCTCGGCACGTCGATCGCCCTCTGATGGGGATCGCAGCGGGAGTGGACGTCGCCTTGCCGCATGCACGGCATGTGACGCGAGGACTGCGATGCATCATCATCGGCAGGGGTAGACCTCCCGCACGCCCCTGGGAGCCGGTGATGGGACGCCGCGAGGTCGGATGCGCACGATCGGCGCCGGCCGCCCCGTTGAGCCGCAGTGGCCGCTGGAGCGGCGAACGGAGCGGACGACGATGGAGAAGCCACCTGAGACGCTCGATCTCTTCGAGAGGGAAGAGCCGCCCGGGCCGGGCCGTGGCGCTCCTCTCGCCGATCGCATGCGCCCGCGGACGCTCGACGAGTTCGTCGGCCAGGAAGAGATCATCGGGCCGGGAACTATCCTGCGCCGCATGGTGGAGCGTGACCACCTCGTCTCGGTGATCTTCTGGGGACCGCCGGGCAGCGGCAAGACGACGCTCGCCGCGGTGCTGGCGCACCACCTGAACGCGCGGTTCGTGACGATGAGCGCCGTCACGAGCGGCGTGAAAGACGTGAAAGCCGTCGTCGAGCAGGCGCAGCACGACAAGCGGCGTGGGCAGCG
>Ga0315279_10001313_pt1 | contig 41930 bp, 33 predicted proteins | sample YL17G06_20_MG_FD_203694 | JGI IMG/M metagenome (GOLD analysis project Ga0315279, IMG submission 203694) | Sediment microbial communities from Yellowstone Lake, YNP, Wyoming, USA - YL17G06_20 | ecosystem: Environmental > Aquatic > Freshwater > Lake > Sediment | place: USA: Wyoming | collected...
ACCTGACACCTTTCACAGTGCCTTTTCCTTAACGCTCACTACCCTGGCATTTGACCAGAGCAGCTTAAGGTGGTTTGGAGCCTGTCCCTGTAAACCGGCTCCGAGGGGTCTACCCTCATCTCTTGTGTAACTTCGTGGCGCACTTACGGGTTGGAAGTGAGCATAACGTCAGCTGCATGCAGAGTTAGATGGCCTTTTTATCTGCCTTCTCCTTACCACCCGATAGAGAATCCTGATCAAAAAAAATCGAGGATAAAGAACATTTATCCTCGATTTGTGTTTCCTATCATCTATTTAACAACAATTTTTTCCACTCTTTTTCCTTCTACATTGATGCAAATGGGGTCTGCAAGATCATAGCAAACCACACAATTGTTATTCGCGCAACCGTTGGGATATTGGTCGGTACATCTCCGTGCAGCTTTGCTAAGGTCGAAACAGAACTGGCAACTCAGCGCCCCCCATTTCCAGCACCGATTAACCGTGATCCAACCTGGCGATGACTGCAGTTCGTGTCGATAATTAACCTGCGCCTTGCCATCCTTCATAGAGGCACATGGGAGCTGTATGTCCGGACATGCAGCAATAGCCGTCATGTAAGTTAACAGACATATCCCTCCTATAATTGCGAAGATAAAGAATAACTTTTCCATTTTTATTTTCCTCCTTTCTTGAATTTTCTATTTATTCTCCGATTTACAATACTACCATTAATGATAATGAAACCCTTGCGTAACTGCTGCAAACACCCGCCTTTAGCTACCGACAAGTTACGTTCGACTTTCTCAATATGGGCTGCCGCTGCTACATGGGGATAAATCCTGTGTCCTGTTCGGTAGAAACTTAGATTTCTTATAGCTCATTATGCCAACTTCTCCTGTCGAACGATATCAACAAGGGATCGATCACTCTTTGCAGAACCCGTAATCGTCGTCCCTAATATCATAACCTTCGCCCCTCTTTCTGCATATACGCCAAGATGTATTCCAGCAGCACGCGGTGCATCCATCAGCAATGGCAATCTCTTTCCCGAGTCAGTTGGTCCATTTTATCTTCCTCCATCCCGGATTAGATTGGCCCGAAGCATAGATCTCTCCCTTCATACAGTCCGGGCAGTAGCCACCAGTGTGCCATGTGTAGGAACTGCCTGACGCAATGGTCACTTCTTCGCGGGGATAATTGGCAGCAAAACGGTCATCATATATGAGTACCTTACAGTTCTTTCCCGTATCGTTCCGCACTGTCAGTTCCCAGGCATTGGCGATAGAGATTGAACCTGACACCAACAAAGAAACCATGGCCGCCATCAAAATCCTGTTCATCTTTTGAAGTTTAAACATGGCACCCTCCTTTGGTAAAAGGGTTTTGCTAAAAACTCCAGCAATTCCCATGCCAATCATGAAACCTTTTAAAATCAATCCGTTTATGTCTATATTTCCATAAAAGAATTCAAAAAGTGCCAACATTGTAGGCAAATGCCAACTTTTTGGTTGGTATGAACTATTCTTATTTAAAATGACAATGATAAAAAATGATAAAAACTTGCTTTAGGATGAGTCAAATTTACTACGAGGGTAGTTGCGTGTCAAGAAATACCCTCCGATGATTACCATTTCAAATCAAGCCTGTTTTACCAAAATGTGTGTTTGTGGATTACAGGAAGAACTCTTCCTTTTCCTAAGATCCCGCCGGTCTCGAAGCCGATTTAACGGTTCCACTTAATCTTGATCACGGCTAAACGATAAAGAGTAAAGATTACTGTTTGAAATAAATGAGAGCCGCCCCACTGGAAGATGAGGCGGCTCGGAGAGTATGATATATATCATACGGGTACGCCTAGACTGGTAATGAAACACGTAAAGACATTCTTACTAATTTATTCCAGATTTTTCCCCAACAGTCGTAGTGACAGGGTCTGAACTTCCATCTGTCAGCTTCGCATACAATCTGAGATGCTATCAATTGCCAAGTAGTAACTATCAAACAATTATGGTAATTCCCCCAAACAGTCGTAGTCACAGGGTCTTAACCTCCATCTAGCGGTTTCGCATCCAACATAACATCCTATAAATTGCTGCCACGTGGCGCCTTCCAAGCAATTATGGTAGGTCTTTTTGATATCCTTACATTTTTTGGGCCTAGGGTACCAACCCCCTCCTGTCATTATGTTGGGATTTTGTGTGATATTAGAACACTCACGGTAGCATTGCTCTCTTTCTGCATCATTTGAAGTTTTCTTATTACATATTGTTTTACACTTGGCTTCAAAATCCGGAGGGGGAACGAAATCGTCTGCAAATATCTGGAACGGCAAGTAAAAAGTACAAATCGCCACAAAAATAACAAAAAATGTTAATTTTTTCATGATAACTCCTCCTTTCAGGATATTATTTCTTTTGGCCTGATCATTTCTGCCCCTGCCTCTTTTATAGAACGGGCTGATCTAAATCCAACTTTTCAATAGTGAAATAGCCTGAATGATCACCGGGTAAACCTTACCCTGAGCGAAGCAGTTTAGGATCCATGTGCTCCCCGGCCCTAAGCAATCAGTAATCCCACCAACAGAGTTAAAATTTACATTTTCTTTTTGATCTTTAACCCCCTCCGTTTGAAATTAAGAGTTAACTCGCACTGCGCAACGATAAACCTTCCAAAGAAAGAAGCCGAGTCTACCTAAGTTTTATACTTTGCCAGCTGGGCCATCTTTTCCCTTGAAACATCCACCGTTTTCGTTCCCCCTCTCAGGAACGGATTGGCTTCATCAGGGTAAAAATTATTTTCAGTGTATGGATTTATTTCTTCAATGTTAAGAATTTTTCTAAAAGTATAAAATTGTGTAAATAGCTATAAAATCATGTAGGATTGAAAACAGTTTTCTGGTCAAGAGGACATATTTATGAGTTACTTTGATACGTTGGACTCCTTTAATCATTAAAACGACAGAAAGAATCTTATACTGGTCATTATTTTCCGCATCTCATTATCCCAATATTCAACTTTCTCTTATTAATTTCTGTTTGAAATGTTGCATTGTGTGGTAAAATTGAAAAATCACACTTTCAAGGAAGGAATCCTTATCCTGTCTGAAATCTGCCGCCCGAATGACCAATTTAACGCTTTCACCTACTTATCTTCGCATGGGGCATGTAGGGTCTTCTGAGGATTTGCGATTGAAACAAGTAAAAAGGCAGAGCCGTTTCAAGCCCTGCCTCTTTTATGGACATATGATTGATAATTTGTTATTTTCCCGTTTTATCTTTGCTCTCCAGTGTTAGGAGCCGTTCCTCCAGCATCTCATTCCTAGCCTTCAACTCCTGAACCACCTTCGTCAATACGGCTACAATGTCCATCGGACTTAGTCCTTTTCTATCCTTCACCGCCACAAGGTCAGGGACATCCTCTGCTATGAATCCCAGATGTCTCTCATCTTTGTCTGTTTTGTAATTATATTTAATAGGGTTCAGCCCTGCCAGTGTATTGATCGCCTCTTCTGAGGTAAGCTCTTTAATGTTTTCTTTGTATTCTCTGCTGGAGGCATCTGTCCAAGCGCCACCTGCCGAAAGAAAGGCCCCGGTTGATGATGTTATCGAACCATTTCCATTGACATCAAACACATCGGCAGGACTGCCCCCCACTGGAACTCTGACCACGCGAAAACGGTCCCCGCCGATATCTAAACGTAATGCCCAAGCCACCTTTGTGACATCGTCTTTCGCATTTGTTGCCGCCGACCAATTGCCGTACAGATTCGGGTTGCCGGCTGTTCCGACAGAGATTGAAGAACCGAAAGTCGCTCCCGTATTCTTGAAATCAAACCCCGCAGTCCCGGCATTCTGCATAATCGGTACTCCGCCTGATACATCCAAATTCCTGCTCGGCGCCGTTGTGCCAATGCCGATATTCCCATTACTGGCTATGGTCATCCGGGAAGTGCCGACTGGAGTGGTAGGATTGGGCGCTGTGTAGAAATCAAGCTGTGTTGCTGCATTTCCTGAAGCACTACCACCCCCAAAGGCCAAAGAATTGATCGCCGAAGTTGAGGTTCCACCGAACAGGATTACGGGCTCCTCCCCATTGTTGTAGTGGCGCAACACCATTCCAACTGTCTTGGTCGTGTTATTACCCAGCGCGTTCCCTAACCGAATTAAACCGTTGCTTGCCGTCACAACATCGATGCCGAAGTCGTCGGCGATGTCGCTGAGCGAAGAGATCGTAATACCTATACCACTACAGTCGCTGGCGCCATTGTCACCGTTGAGGGTTCCGAGGCGGCCAGCAACATAGGCTCCGGTGGAGTACGAGATCCCCCACTTAAGGTTATTCACAGTCGTGTCGTTGGGCAAATCAAAAATAGTCGTTCCTGAACCGTTCCCAAGGTTGACACCGGAATCCTCTCTGACAAAAATCCCGTGCTGCTGATTATTGTCGATGGTGTTATTAGCGATATCGGCATGAGAGAGCTTAGCAACACGGACTCCCTCACCTGCATTACCGCTGATAGTATTCCCCACGATGCGAGCGTTAGAAGAGCTGTACACATAAATCCCGCGGCCGCCGTTATTCGTAATAGTGTTGGGGGAAGCAACCGTATCTGAACCGCTACTAAATCCTATGCGAGCAGCCGAGGTTTCAGTGATGGCAATCCCGTCACTAGTATTGCTGGTAATAGTATTGTTGATTATCGTCGCAAAACTGTTTGCATATAGATCGATCCCATACCGCGTATTAGTTTGGATGGTATTGCCGTTTATTGTTGGGTTCGTCCCGGCGAAAACAAGGATCCCGTCCCTGCCTGTATTCTGGACGGTATTATTGAGTATGGTTGGCCCACACACCGACACATAGATTCCATCTTGGCCTCCTTGAATGGAATGGAAGTTTTTAATGGTAACGGATCCGGCCCTTATCTTGACGGTAGGCTGGGCAGTATCCGGGCCATGGATTTCCGCTGTCGGGATTCCAAGCTGTTTTCCATCTATAACTACACTTTTGTCAACATCTACATTCTCGTTACAGATACCATTCACCGAAATGGTATCCCCTGAAGCAGCCCCATCGATGGCAGTCTGCAGGACGCCTCCAGTGCTGCAGTTAACATTGATCGTAGCAGCCTCTCCCGTTGACGCCAAAAACCCAAAAAATACTCCGATAACCACCAAACCGAATAACCTCATTGTCTTTTCCATGGCAACCCCTCCTTTATGTTGAATGTTTGACTACTTCCCTTTTCCCCGGGACCTGGGTTTTTGTCTATTTTCAGAGCTGACCTGATTGAAGATCAGAATAGCACAGGTTTCTAGTGTCACCCCTTGAAAACCACTCCTCATATTGGCTCCAAAAGGTTGAGGTTCGATTGCAGGTGGACTGTGACTGCTGACAAAAACGTAACTTTTCAAATCTTACCAAATTTGCTTTTTTGAAGTCAAGAGGAGATTTGATCTATGAGGAAGATGCTATCAACTCGTGTCAAACCGGGTAAAAAGAGATTGATGATTATGGGATGAAATCTTGAATAAGTGGACGAATTGTCAAAATCATGACTTCAGGAAGTAATCTTCACCGATTACTACAAACCTTGAATTTCTTTAAGTAGGAATCTTATTTTGGAGGGGAAGAGTCACATCGTAACATGTCACTTAGGCAGAGACTTCGCTTGCTTCTCAACAAACCCGTCTATTAATTTGCGAGCAATACTGATCTTACCCGGCAGGGGAGGTAAGCTGTCGACCGTGAACCAACCGGCATCTTCGATCTCCGCATCATCCAGAGCGATTTCACCGCTGGCGTATGTGGCTGTAAACCCGATCATGAGGGAATGAGGAAAAGGCCAGGGTTGGCTGCCAAAGTATTGGATGTCTTTAACGGTCAAACCCACCTCCTCTTTTACCTCGCGCACAACAGTCTCTTCCAGCGTTTCGCCTGGTTCTACAAAGCCTGCCAAAACGCTGTATATGCCGGGCAGAAAATGGCGAGATCGGGCCAACAGCAGTTCATGTCCTCGCTCGACAAGGACAATAATTGCCGGGGAGAGGCGGGGAAAATGGAGGAGACCACATTGGGGACATTCTTTGGCCCGTTCGATCGTGCTTGTTCTCAACGGAGCACCACATCGGCCGCAAAACTGGTGTGTCCTGTCCCAGTCTACAATTTGCACCGCCCGGGCCGCTATCCAGAAGAGGTCTTCCTCTAAACGACCGTATACCTGGCGTAAACCCTCAAAGCCCATTCCCGCTGGAGGGACGGTTCCCTCAGCGATTCCGACGGCATAACAGTGACGGTGATCGAGCCGGCCCAGGTAGTGTTGACCCAATGGCGTCAACCCCAGCTCAGAAAAGTCAGCAAGGCACGGAATACCGACTGAAGATGTTTCCGAGTACACGAGAAGTTTATTCCCGAGGAATGCAAACCACCAGGCAGGCTCCGACCGGTCCGTTGGTGGCTCAATACCTGAGATGAATTTTCTGTTGTTGTCCATATTAAATCTCGCCTGACCCATTATAAAACGATTGAGCGTTTTCAGCTACCTCTCGGATTCGACTAAAGGTGAAATGCTGTGTTATACTATTCAAGGCATGTTTGATGCGGATGTGATCATCATTGGAGGGGGAATGGCAGGCCTCACCTGTAGTTGTCTGCTCGCCCAAAAGGGCCTGAGAGTCCTGATGATTGAGAAAAATCAAAAGGTGGGCGGGTGCTGTACCTCCTTTCAAAGAGATGGATTTTCCTTCGACCTTTCCGTCCAGTCGGTGGGTGAATCCCAGAGCGGGGGAAGGGTGTGGAACCTTCTAAAGAAACTGGACCTCCTGGATCAAATCCACTTCATTCCCCTTGAACCTGCGAGGGAGTACCATTTCCCAGATCGGAAGGTAAGCCAATCCTCCCAACTCGAAACCCACATCGAGAACCTCTCCTCTCTCTTTCCAAATGAGAAGAAAGGGATTGAACAGGTCTACGCTGTCTTGAAAAAGATCTTCGAAGAATTTTCACAGATTCCTTCCTCTCTTGACTGGCTTGAGCCTTCCTCCTTTTCTTCACAATATCCTCTCCTCTCACAATGCAGAGGTAAGACCTATGGAGAGCTCCTCAATGAATGGGTCTCCGATCCTTTATTGAAGACCCTTCTTTCCATTCGTAGTTCTTATGCATTGCTTCCCGCTGAGGAGATCTCAGTGGTGGGGATGGCTGGCATTGAGATGTCCTATTTTACCTACGGGGTCTCTTGCGTTGAGGGGAGGGTGGAGGAACTTCCCCTGCTGATGGGAGAAGCCTTTCAGAAGATGGGGGGTCAGATCTTAATCGGCGAAGAGGTGGATGAGATCCTTCTTGAAGGGAAAAAGGTGATCGGTGTGAGATTAAGGAACGGTCAGGAGATGACAGGGAAGGTGATCATCTCCAATATCGATGCCCGCACTACTTTCTTAGACCTCATCGGACAAGACCGTATTCCGGGTGGCTTTCGATCAAAATTGAAAGGGATGAGGCCATCCCTTTCTTATTTTATTCTCTACTTGGGAGTCGAAGGGGAATTGAACGAACTTTCCGTTTCAAATAATGAGGTCTTCTTCAATGAGCCTCTCCAAAAAGAATATCAGGTTCTTTATGAGAATCGAATTCCTGATGAGGCACCCTTTTACCTTCTTGCCCCATCGAAGGTCAATCCATCCCATGCACCCAGGGGAAAAAGCACCCTCTGCCTCAGTGCTAAGGCTCCCTATCATCTTAGCCTGGGTTGGGATCAGAAGGTGAAGGATCAACTCTCCCAGCGCCTCATCGCTAAGGCGTCGGCCTTCATTCCTGATCTGGAGAGAAGGATTCTGGTAAGAGTGGAGACCACCCCGAAAACGATTGAGCAATGGACAGGCAATCGATGGGGGGCAGCTTATGGTTGGGCACAGATTCCGAGCCAATCCGGAATCTATCGCCTTCCACGCACTACCCCTTTTCCAAACCTTTACCTCACCGGCCATTGGACATCCCCAGGAGGGGGGATTTCTGGAGTGGTGGCCTCTGGTGAGTTGACTGCAGAGGCTATTTTGAACAAGTTTGAGAAAGGAGAAAGGACTCCAAGTTAATTGGACAATATTCCCAAACTGTCTCCTCTCCCCTCAGGGGAGAGGATGGAGGTGAGGGGGTAAGAAACTATGGTCACCCTCACCCTTGCCCTCTCCCGAACAAGGGAGGGGGGAGACATGCCATAATGAGTATCGTTTGAGGTAAGCAATGAGAGGAGAAATGAAAATGACCCGAAAGCGTTATTTTATCATCTTCAGTCTTTTTCTGGTAGGCCTTTTTCTTTCAGGGTGTCCCAAGAAAATTCCTGGGCCGGTTATTGAAAAACCACCTTTCGAGAATCCAGTAGTCAAACTTCTTGAAACCTTCTCTTCGGCAGAGTCTCTTCAGGCAAGGGTCTCGATTCGAATTGAAACGGTGAGGATGGGTGAGGGGATGAACTTTCTTCTCAATGGGTACCTCCTTTATCAAAAACCGGACAAGCTTCGACTCCTCGGTTATCACCCTTTAGGAATGGGTTTATTCGATGCCCTTTACCGAAATGGAGAATTCTTCCTCCTTATCCCCATTCAGAAGAGGGCTTATACGGGCGAGGTTTCGCAATTTGAGGATCTGATCGAGAAGGCGGGCGCTATTCAGATCTCCTCGGAGAAGAGTGAAGGGAGCGATATTCCGAACCGGATTCGGATTGATGTGGTAGAGAAGGAGATCCGTATCGAACTCCGATTGAAGGAAATCTCCATCAATTCCTCGTTGCCCGAAGACTCCTTCCAGTGGGCAGTTCCTGAAGGGGTGGAGGTCAGACCTCTGGCAAAACTTTTGAGGGGAAAAAAGCCGAGATGAGGATCACTTTTATCATCCCCAGATGGCCAAAGGACAGTTTCTGGGATGTGATCGCATTCAAATTTCCCCTTCTTTCAACTTCTCTTCTCGCAGGGCTCACACCCTCCCGACATGAAATAAGAATTATCGATGAGAGTCTCTCAGAGATCGACTTCAATCAGGATGTGGATCTTGTCGCCATCACTGCTATTACACCCCTCGCACCAAGGGGATATGAGATCGCAGATCAATTTCGACAGAAGGGGAAAAAGGTGATGATCGGAGGCATCCACGCTTCTTGGCTCCCTGAAGAGGCCAAAGGTCATTCGGATAGCGTCGCCATCGGCGAGGCGGATGAAATCTGGGCCGAAATTTTAGAGGATGTAGAGAAGGGGGAATTGAAGCCCTTTTACAGCCAAAAAGAGAGAACAGATCTCCATCGTCTTCCCATCCCAAGAAGGGATCTTTTTCCTCAAAAAGGATATCTCTTTCATAACTTGATTCAGACCACAAGGGGCTGTCCTTATGACTGTGAGTTCTGTTCTGTAACCGCTCTTCATGGAAGGTCTTACCGGATGAGACCGATTCCTGAGGTCGAGAAGGAGATACAATCCTTAGATCGATCGAAGGCTTACATCTTCTTTGTCGATGATAATCTTGTCGGGAACCTCTCCCATGCCAGAGAACTCCTCGCCATGCTCTCCCATTATCGGTTGCGATGGGTGAGTCAAGGACCGATCCACATCGCTGAGGATGAGGAATGTGTCTCCTTGATGGCCAAAGCAGGATGCTATGGACTCTTCATCGGATTTGAGAGTCTTCGTGAGGAGAACCTTGACCTCATGGGAAAGCGGATCAACCGAATTGAAAGTTATGAGAAAGGGATTCGAAGGCTCCATGATGCGGGCATTGGGGTCTATGCCTCCTTTGTCTTTGGCTATGACTACGATGATCCATCGGTCTTTGATGAGTTTTTGGAATTTGCTGAACGAAATAGGATTGATGGAGCTTTCCTTCCCATCCTTACCCCCTTTCCTGGGACTCGAATCTATCAAAGGTTAAAGCAGGAGGGAAGGATTCTGACAGAAGACTGGTCGAAATATGATATGGCCACGGTCGTCTTTCAACCGAAACGGATGACTATAGAAGAACTTCAAGAGGGTTTCTGGAAGGTGAACCGGTCTTTTTATTCCATTCCCTCCATGCTGAAAAGGATTTTCAATCCATTTCATCTCCGAAGGAGTCTGATTATCTTCGGCCCCATGAACCTGGGGCTCTGGCCGGCTGTTAAAAAAGCAGAGCGGTATTTCAGATATCATTGACTTTATCTCAAATCTATTATAATTAAGTTCGAGACCAAAACGGACAAGGAGGATTTAAAATGATAAGAAAAGTCTTTTTGTTGATGGTTCTGTTTTTTTCACTCATCACTCTTTCGTATCCCGGAGATGCTCTTGCACTCTGGGGCAAGACATTCGGGACGCCAGACATGGATATAGGATCTGTCGCTCTGGAAGAGAATGGGGATTACTTTTTGATGGGAACCACTCAACCCCTGGGCGGAGAACAGAAGTTTATCATTTCGAGGATCAGTGCCTCGGCAGGAATTCAGTATACCAAGACCCTTGGTGGGGCCAACGATCACTTCATTGCCCTGCCCATGGAAGACGGTGGGTTCCTGGTATCTGGCATAACGAAATCCTTTGGCACCGGCATTCCCGGAAAATCGAATATCCTCTGGGCCAAATTCAATGCCTCGTGGAATCAGGTCTATGGGAAGGTGTTTGGAGGGACAGGGGATGAGAGTGGATTCGTCGAGTTAACGAATGATGGCGGGGGCATTATTTTCGGCGATACCAATTCCTATGGAGGGGCAAGCGACAAAGACCTACTCGTCATCAAAGTCAACAGTTCCGGCAATGTCCAGTGGAGCAAAGTCTTCCATTATGCTGCTGATGATCACGACTCGAATATTCTGGAAGTGAGCGGAGGTTTCGTCTTTGCCGCCACGGCCAACGGAGGCCATGACATCCTTGTGGTTAAGCTCAATTCCTCGGGCGGCATCGAGTGGCAGAAGCTTTACAGCGGGACAGAGGCGAAATCGGTCGTGATCCACGAAACAACGGGAGGGTACCTCGTGTGGGGCTATGTGCAACGGTCTGGCTATAATGACCTCCTTGTCATGAAGATCAATTCCTCGGGAGCCATTCAATGGCAAAAGACCTACAGCGCAGGAGGCCTTGACCTGGCGAACCACGGGGTCCTGGAGAATTCGGGAGGATACGTGTTAAGCGGCAATATCACAAACCTCATCAGTATGACCTCAAAGATGCTCCTCATGCAACTCAATTCATCCGGCAGCATTGTCTGGCAAAAAACATATGCGATAGGTTCTTATGATGTCGGAGGCCTTCAGAAGACCTCTGATGGAGGATATCTTCTTTCCGGAGATACCTCTCCCGGTCTCGGGGGCAACAGCAATGTCTTCTTCCTGAAGATGGATTCAAATTTCAACATCGTCTGGCAGAGAAAATTCGGGGGAAGCGGGTTTGAGAACGGGGGGGCCTTGGAGCAGGGAGGTAAATACTATCTCTCAGGGACAACAGCCTCTTCGGAGTTTGGGGCTAGCATAAGTAACATGGATATTTTTGGGATTACCCTTGATTCAAACGGTAATTTCCCCGGATGCCCTTATATCCAGGACATCAGCGTAACGGTAGCTAATGCCAACTTGACCGAAAACAATCTCTCCCTGACGACCCCACCCCCAACCCTGGACGAAAGGACAGCTGGAGCAGCGAGTAACATCACCCTACAGCCCGGAACAGCCACTCTCACCGAAAGGGTCATCTGTTCGGGAGGACCGAGCAATCAACCTGACATCACAGTGACACCGGCCACCGTCAATTTCGGAAATGTCAATGTTGGAGGCACTTCAGATCAAACTGTTACTGTAAAAAATGATGGCTCGGCGAACCTCACGATCGGAACGGTTACCTCACCTGCCTCTCCCTTCAGTAAAGTAACAGATAACTGTTCAAACAAGACCCTAACGCCCAATCAGACCTGCACCATGACATATAGGTTTGCACCTGCTTCTGTAAATACCTTTAATGCCACCTCAAGTATTCCTTCCAATGACCCCGATGAAAACCCGAAGACTGTGACCTTAACTGGAAATGGGGTTCAAGCAACCTCCGCCATCAATTTGGTATCACCTTTAGATGGCCATGAGTTTTGGAGTTGTTATACAGAACTTCCGAAATTTCAGTGGAATAAGGCCGGAACATTTAAGAGCATTGAAGTTCAGTTTTCCTCGCAAAATGATTTCTCTTCGGGCCTTGTGAAGGCAAAAGGATCAACGACTTCCGACGAACTTCAGGTCAGTTCTTCAACATGGAAGAAAGTCCTTCTTCTTCCTGGCAAGGAGGGAGGAACCGTCTACTGGAGAGTGGTAGGAAAGACGTCTGAGGGTGAGGAAGTGAAAAGTAATGTCTTTTCGATTGAGATCGTAGAGCCTCGGCCTGTCGGGGATCCCTACCTCTCGTCGACGAGTAAGTCGAGCACACCTACACTCTATTGGGCGAATCAATGCAATATCAAATTTAAGGCTTGGTTTGGGAATGATTCTAATTTTACGAAATCCGGCATAAAAAAGAAAGGCTTGACGTTTAACGATAAGAATCCCTTCGACTATGAAGGTGTATTTTTTCAAACACTCACCTCGGGCCAGTGGAATTCCATCAAGAACCTGGTAGGGAATACGGTGGGTGTACCCATTTACTGGTATGTGGAAGGCTGGGATGGGCTGGGAAGACATAGCCAAACAGACGTGGTGAGTTTTACTTTGACACCATAGGATCTTTTCGGAAAACAGTCACAGACCTTTTGGATAGATACATCTTCTGGAAATGAAAAGAGAGCCCCCATTTCTTTAGAAGGGGATGGGGGCTCTTTAATTTTTTAGATTTTAAAAAAATTTCATACCTCAGGTGACAATTTACAGGCGGATAAATATTTCTAATTAAGGAGAGGTTTTTGAAAATATTTTTAATTCCAACATGTTAAAATTTTTAAAATAAATGGCATAAGAATTGCTCAAAATTTTTATTTGGATATGACCTTGAAAAATAATTCACAATATTTCAGAAATAACGGTGTGGTGAGTGACTTCTGCTTATCGAATAGCATGGGGTGATTAGAAGGAGGGGATTGGTACAGATCGGCTATAAGCTCAATCTTATCTTTCTGACCTACTCGTAAAAAATTTAAGTTTCTGAATCAAACCAAAAAGGAGGGAAAAAAATGTTAAAAAAAATGTTAATCGTTTCGATTCTTTTTCTTTTAATTGTTTCCTTTTCTATCACCAGTGAGGCGACTACAGTTAATACCCCATATGGATATTATCAGATCGTTGGTGGAAAGCTCAAAGTGAGTGTAAACTTTACAAATTTTGTCAAATTAACCATCGATTTGCCAAACTTGGCGTCAATATCAGACTTATTGGGGGGATATTTTGTATTTTATGATTGGGTATATTATCCCGGTTACGATTATACCAATGGCCCTTTCGCCTTCTACCTTCCGCTTGACCTGACAAGCATAATACCCCTTTCATTAACAAACCAAGCACAACCTCTACAACAAGATGATAGTGTCGCACCAACGATCGTAGGTGAATGGGACATGACAGGATCTACTAAATTCACGATTACACCGGCTGATGAACACGGAAACCCTGTCCATATAGCAAAATCTATCAATGATCTACTTAAAACGCAGGCACCCCCCCTCAATATGATAACCGCTGAGGTCACAAAATATTCCTTTACGGGGTCGATGAATAGTAATGGATCGCTAAAAATGAGCCTCGCCCTGGGAATTTCAATCGATGCCTTTATCACCACCGGAACAATCAGCCTGACCGGCTCCTTTACGACTTCAGGGCCAAGCAGTCAACCTCTTGCATCGTCAGGCATCTTGTCAGTACCCAATGGAAGTTCAAAAGCATCTTCCAAAGATATTGCAAATTGGGTCGTTAACATCCTTAAGACGCTTCCTCTTAAGGACACAGTACCTGCTAATTAGTATCTGTGGAGTATCAATTGAAAATCGTCTCCTCTCCCTCTCTCTCCCGTAAGTTTATGGGGGAGAAAGGCTTCCTAATCGCTGTTTTCATCTGTGGGTCCCTTTTATTGGTCCTGGTTCCTACCGGTGCGTTTACATGGGGAACAGCCACTCACGCCTATTTTGCAAAAGAATTGGGCCAGGGGAAATTGGATTCTCAGGAGATCTATGGTGCCACTGCGCCAGACCTATTTAACCTAAAGTTCGACTCACCTTATTATGATTATATAGTGGACCAGACGCACCGTCACGAAACAAGCTTAAAGACGAAAGCAGGGAAAATGGGACTGGATACCTTTGCGTTTGGATTTGTCAGCCACAATGACCGATGGGGTGCAGATTATACGGCCCACCGCAGGGGTCGTACGACAAGAGAAGGTTACGTCATTACAAAAAGCAGTGGATTAGCCCCGAAGTTAAAATCCCCCTTGCAAGACATTCTCGAAAATGCAGGGGTTCCATCTGCCTCCTTTTTCGCCGGACTCATTGCCCCCGAATTAGCTCACCCCTTAATAGAGGCGGCTGTCGATCTATTGATCAAGCGGAATGAAGATCCTTCCATCGGTCTCGATCTATTCCATTCAGCTCAAGATCGTCCCGCCTCTGTTCCTGACTTGCTGGTTTCAGCCTATGCAAAGGGATTGGCGAGGCATCAGAAATTATCTTATGACGAGGCAAGTCAAATCATCAAGGAGGCTGAAGCAGAATTTCAGCAGATGATGATTTTTTATGGTGAGATATTGAGCCAGGAGGAATCGGAGGCCATTCAAGATCTGGCGGATCAAGGGGCTACCTTGATTGAAGGCTATATTCAGTCCGCCACGGGTAAAGAGTTTGATGTCCCCTCGGATGTTTTGATTGACTTTCTTCATCTTGCCATCCAGGAGGTCGAAGGAGATTATGGACAGGAGATCGCTTCGACCCTTGCCTATCTGAAGCATCGAGCGAGCATCTCCGGTTACCTTCACCATATCCTGAAGACGTATTAAAGAATCCTTGCAAAAACTCTCAAAATTCTATAATCTAAAAAGTAATCTCAAACGGGGAGGAAAACAATGACCTTACTCATCATTCTCATTATCATTGTAGTCGTTGTATTGAGTGTGATCGCCATCTATAACAAACTGGTTCGGCTCAGAAATACGGTGAAGTCCTCGTGGTCTGACATCGATGTTCAATGTAAAAAACGATACGATCTCGTGCCCAATCTGGTGGAGACGGTGAAGGGTTATGCTTCCCATGAAAAGGCTGTTTTCGAAAAGGTCACCCAGGCAAGGTCGATGGCCATGCAGGCATCCTCTCCTGCGGAGATGGCAAAGGCTGAAAATATGCTGAGAGATACCCTAAAGAGCCTGTTTGCAGTGGCAGAAGCCTATCCGGAGTTAAAAGCCAATGCCAATTTCCTCCAACTTCAATCGCAACTTCAGGAGCTTGAGAATAACATCGAATCCGCAAGGCGATATTATAATGCAGTGGTTCGTGACTATAACATCCTCATCGAATCATTCCCCTCAAACCTTATTGCGTCGCAGTTCGGTTTTAAACAGGAAGAGTTATTCCAGCTTGAAGCACCCGAGGTCGAAAGAAAGCCCGTAAAGGTAAGTTTCTGACGAATGTTAGAAGGCAGAAGGCAGAAAGCAGAGAGCAATTAATTTCTACCCAGCTTGAATTAATCACGCAAGAGGAAGTCAATGAAAAGCTACCAAAGATCTTTTCATTTCGCATTATTTGCCCTCCTCATCCTCAACCTTAACCTCATCCTTTTTGCCTCCCTTGCTTTGGCACAAAATTTTGCCATCAATCAATTCCATTCTGATATCATCATCCATGAAGATTCATCCTTTATCGTCAAAGAGACCATCGATGTGAAATTCCATCGACCAAGACATGGGATTTATCGGGAAATTCCATTCAAATACAGAGATGAACTTGGCAAAACGATGGAGACACCCCTAAAGGTGCGATCGGTTACAGATGGGTCGGGAAAATCCTGGAAATACAAAGCGGATAGGACGGGGCATGTGATCAATATAAGAATTGGCGATGCGAACAAGTATGTGAGCGATTCTCAGACGTATGTGATCACTTATCAAGTGGAAAATGCAATTCTCTTCTTAGGTGACCATGATGAACTTTACTGGAATGTCACGGGCAATGACTGGAAGGCTCCCATCCGAGAGGCATCCGCGGATGTTATCCTATCCGTAAAGAGTAAGAGTAAAGATTTATGGGCAGCAGGCTACGAAGGACGCTACGGTTCCAAGGAAGAATGTAGCTATGAGACGTATGATAATGGCGGCAAGTTTTTCACAAAGAGGAATCTGAATGTAGGGGAAGGTCTGACCATCGCCTTTGGATGGGATAAAGCACTCGTCTTTCCTCCCTCTTCATGGAAGAGATTTTTGTGGGCAATCGATCTAAAAGAGAACTGGGTATTTTTGTTTCCTTTCTTTTCCCTAATCTATATGGTCAATCTCTGGTACCAAAAAGGGCGAGATCCCAGAGTGAAGGAATCTGTTGCCGTAATGTATGAACCTCCCAAGTTCGACAACCGACCCCTCACACCTGGAGAGGTAGGGACCCTCATCGATGAAAAACTTGATCCAAGAGACATTACTTCATCGATTGTCGGTCTTGCCGTCAAGGGATACATCAAGATCGAAGAGACAAAAAAAGAAGGATGGATCTTCGACACCAAGGATTACTATCTCAAGAAGGTGAAAGAGCCTGATGCGGATCTTGGCCCTTTTGAGATCGAACTGATGAAAAGCTTATTTCCAGTCTATTTACCAGGGATCCTTGTCTCTGGTTTAAAAAACAAATTCTACACAAATTTAGATGAATTAAAAAAGACCCTCTATGGGGAACTGATAAGAAAAAAGTATTTTGTCAGTAACCCTGAGAAGGTGAGAAAATCTTATGGCGTTATAGGGATACTCATCATGGTGTTTGGCAGTTTTGCACTTGCATTGCTCACACCCTTTTCCATAGGTAGAAGTATTCTCGCCTCAATACTCACAGGGGTTCCTGTGCTTGCCTTCGCAAGGTTTATGCCTGTAAAAACAAGGAGTGGGGCTTCTACCTACATGGATATTTTAGGTTTTCAGGAATTTATGAATCGGGCAGAAAAAGACAGACTCGAACGAATGGGGGATAAGGATCTGTTTTCTAAATTCTTACCCTATGCGATCGCCCTCGATGTTGCAGATAACTGGGCTAAGGCATTCGAAGGAATTTACCAAGAACCACCCGATTGGTATGCATCACCTGGAGGATTCAGGACCTTCAGCCCCTACGGGTTTTCGCATTCCATGAATGCTGTCACCTCCAGTCTTTCCTCTGCCATGTTCTCCTCGCCGAGGGGAAGCGGTATTGGCGGAGGAGGTGATGGTGGCGGAGGAGGTGGTTTTTCCGGAGGTGGCTTCGGAGGAGGTGGCGGAGGAGACTGGTAACGGATAGTCGAGTTTTGGTTCTATGAGGTTTATGCCCCCGCTCTGTATCATTATGCCCTGAATTTTTAACCTGACATATTAAATATTCAGGTTGTAAAAATGTATCATGAAGCCTTGGATAATTGCCGAAAATGGGCAATCATAACCAAGCTCTGAAATTTCTCCTCAAAAAATATTTCAAAAAATATTTCTCTTGACAAGATCTTCGATTTAAGTTTTCAATAGGTGTAATATTGTTTCTGTCCTATCGGTGGGGAAATACAAATGTAAATGTTAGCCTATACAGTGTTTTCAGCTTTGGGGTTTAACCACCATTGAAGCATAGGAGTGATTGGTGGGAAAAGAGTTAAAAAGCCTGGCATTCGAATTATTGAAGCTGGGCTTTATTTTTTATGGGGGTTTCTGCCATGCATAAAAAAATTTATAGGCTTGCATTACTTCTATCTCTATCCTCCCTGGTGCTATGGGGCAATGGACACGTAACCCCTTCGGAGGCAAGCAAAGAGGAAATCAAGCAAAAGATCATGGAAAAGGTATTTAAGATTCAGATTCCCTTTATTGTCAATCAAGGACAGATATATGATCAAAATGTCAGGTTCTATGCCAAGACATTTGGCGGCACACTCTACGTTACAAAGAGTGGGGAACTGATATATTCTCTTCAGAAGTTTGGAGAGAATGCAAGAGAAAAACTAACAAATAAGTCCGTGAGATCATATCGTAACAGAACAAAAGAAGGTCTGAAGCGGAAGGAGTGGACCCTTAAGGAGAGTCTTATTGGTGCCCTCCTCGCAGTACCTGAAGGCAAGGAGACGGCCGAGACCAAGGTAAATTTTTTTACAGGGAATGAAAAGGGTAAGTGGAAGACCAATATAACTACTTACAATACTTTAAGTCTTGGGGAAATTTATGAAGGGATTGAATTAAGATTGAGGGCTTATGGGGGAAATGTAGAAAAAGTCTTTACGGCAAGACCAGGTGCTGATGTAAACAAGATAAAGCTGAAGATAGAGGGGGCAAATTCCCTTAAGGTTAGTGAGGGGGGAACGCTTGATATGGAGACGGGTCTTGGACGGGTGAGATTCACAGAACCGATCGCCTATCAGGAAAGGAATGGCCATAGAGAATATGTCCAGATTGCCTATCACGTAGAGAAAGATACGTATGGCTTTGTAGTAGGGAATTATGACAAATCCAATTCTCTCATCATAGATCCATTACTCGCCTCTACCTTTATCTGTGGAAGTTGGGGAATAACGGATGTCTCTTACCTTGCTTTAGACGGATCAGGCAACGTCTATGTCGCTGGATATACAAACCACCCCAGTTTCCCTACCACACCAGGGGTGTATGATAGAACTTATAATGGTGATAATGATGTCATTATTTCGAAGTTTGATCCAAACCTCACCGCCCTCTTAGCCTCTACTTTCATCGGGGGGAGTGGCGAAGAGGAGGCTACTTCCCTTGCCATAGACAGCTCGGGCAATATCTATGTCGCTGGTGGAACAGGCTCTGCTGACTTCCCCACAACATCAGGGGCTTATAACAGAACTTCTCGAGGTGTCTTTGTAACAAAGCTTGATCCCAATCTTCGTAGCCTTTTGGCCTCCACCTTCATTGGAAGTGGTGATGCCTATTCTCTCGCCATTGATCGTTCAGGAAATGTCTATGTCGCTGGGGGTGCGAACTCCACTAATTTTCCCACGACACCTGGGGCGTACGATAGAACTTATCATGGCTATGGTGATGTTTTTGTTTCAAAACTTGATTCTAATCTTACTACCCTATTGGCCTCTACCTTCATTGGAGGAGATCAAACTGAGCGGGCCAATGCACTTGCAATAGACAACTTAGGCAATGTCTTTATCGCTGGCTTTACAAACTCCACCGATTATGCAAACTACCCCACTCCCTACCCTACCACACCGGGGGCGTATGATACAACTTACAATGGTTATGGTGATGTTTTTGTTTCAAAACTTGATTCTAATCTTACTACTCTATTGGCCTCTACCTTCATTGGAGGAAATGGTGTCGATGAAGCCTATGCCCTTGCCATAGATAGCTCAGACAATGTCTATGTCGCTGGAGGAACACGTTCTTCTGACTTCCCCACAACACCTGGGGCGTATGATAGAACCTATAATGGGGGATGTGATGCTTTTATATCAAAACTTAATTCTAATCTGTCCACCCTTTTGGCCTCTACATTCATCGGAGGGGGAGTTGGTGATAATCCATGGGATGAAGCCAGTTCCGTTGCCATAGACAGGTCGGGCAATATCTACGCCGCTGGAACAACAGATTCTGCTGGCTTCCCTACCACACCTGGGGCATATGATAGAACTTGTGATGGGGGGGACTGTTATTGGGGTGATGGCTTTGTCTCAAGACTTGATTCGAACCTCAGCACACTCTTGGCCTCCACATTCTTCGGGGGAAGTAAGGGAGGAGATGAGATTGTTTCCTTTGCCATAGATAACTCCGGCAATATCTATATCGCTGGGTATACATTCTCCGACGACTTCCCCACTACGCCAGGAGCTTATAAAAGAACGAATCCGGGGGGGAGTGCCTTTGTCTCAAAGCTCTCAGGAGATTTATCAGCAACAGGAGCTAATCCTACATATACAGTCAGTACCAATCCATCTGGACTCCAGATTGCAGTAGATAGCGCTACTTATAGCGCGCCCCACACCTTCAACTGGAGTCCTGGTTCTTCGCACAATCTTTCTGTCTCCTCTCCACAGAGTGGACCCACAGGGACACGTTATGTTTACTCCTCCTGGAGTGATGGAGGAGCCCAAACCCACACCATTACTGCCCCCTCATCCAGTATAACCTACACAGCAAATTTCAGTACCCAATACAGTCTTACCACTTCTGTCAACCCTGCTGGAGCAGGAATTGTCAATCCTTCAGGAACCAACTGGTATGACAATGGAGAGAGTGTCTCTGTCTCGGCCACGGCTAAATCTGGCTATAGCTTCAACGGTTGGTCAGGAGACCTTTCTGGCACAACTAACCCTACCTCCATCATAATGAATGGCCCAAAGACGGTAACGGCAAACTTCACTGCAACAAATGTTCCTGATATTTCGGTTACCCCACTGTCTTATGATTTTGGAAATGTGGAGGTGAAAAAGAGCAAGACAGCTTCCTTTAAAGTTAAAAACAATGGTAAAGCTGACCTCTTGATATCGCCATCGATTACAGGTACGGATGTATCTATGTTTACAATTACGAGTGGTGGTGGGAGCAAGACAATCAAGCCAAACAAAACCTTGACTATTAAGGTGGTGTTTAAACCCACATCAGCAGGGCCAAAGAGTTCTACCTTGGGGATAACTTCCAATGATCCCGATACACCAACGATTGACATCCCATTGACTGGGACAGCACCCTTTTCGGCAAAGACCCCTGATATTTCAGTGGCTCAAACCACCCTTGATTTTGGAAGTATAAAGGTAGGGAAGAAAGGGACGAAGACATTAAAGGTTATGAACAATGGTTCAGGAGATCTTGTGATAACGCTTACAGGGTTAGAGGAGACAGATTTTAGCATTCAGGGGAGTAGCAGTATCACCATAAAGGCCAAAAAGAGTTATAGTCTGAAAGTCCTATTTACGCCGAGATCGGGAGGCTTAAAGAAAGCTATATTGAGAATAACCTCCAACGATCCCGATACACCGATATTGGATATACCATTAAGTGGAACAGGTCAGTAGGACGTTTGGATTGCACAGCGAAAAAGAGGTATACACACATTTCACAACTAAGAATCCTATCAAAGATCAAGACTGCTCTTTGGCATTTTTTCCGCGCCCAGAGGAAGCGGCATCGGAGGAGGGGGTAATGGAGGAGGAGGTGGTGGTTTTTCCGGAGGTGGATTCGGGGGAGGCGGCGGAGGAGACTGGTAGTCAATACTTTGCAGAAACAATAAATCCGACCCTACTTTTAACTATCCATCCTAAGTAGTTAAAAAAATCAATAAAAATCCAAAAAACGGAAGCTCAAAAAACCTATTGACAAACCTTTCGGGTTTATGTATTAAAATGAATGCAATATATGTGGCCACAACGAAAAATCTGATATTCGATTAATTTAACCACCTTTTGGGGGTGAGAGGGGTGGGGGGAGATTGGAAAGAGCCTGGCATTCGAACCAAATTGGCGAAGCCAGGCTTTATTTTTGGGTGGCTGAACAAAATTAGAGAACTTTTAATTCTAAGACCTGATATTCCAGTTGCAAATTTATTTCAGGAGGGCGACCGATGAAACGGAAAAATCTTTGTTTAAATTTATTGGTGCCTTTTGTTCTGGTAGTAAGTTTAATAAGCATTTCTTATGCAGCAAGCATAGAACCTGGAGAAACGAAGACAGGCAATATCACTTCGCCAGACCAGAGCGATTCGTACTCATTTTTTGCCAATGTGGGGGATTCGGTGACGATCTTGATGGGGGCAACGTCGTTTGTTCCCTGGGTGGAGTTGCATGCTCCGGATGGGACGGCGGTAACGTGGACTTGGTCCATGCCTGCAACGATTCGGGCCCAGAAAGTCAATCAGACAGGGACCTATTATATCATCTGCCGGGCTCAGAACGGGACTTCTACCGGTGAGTATAGCGTATCATTGATTAAGAACCCGGGCAGTCCGAATTCCGTGCAAGACCCGGATGGTGGGGTAATTCAGAGCGGGGAGACAAAGATAGGGACGATCACCATGGGAGATTTGGATGCCTCTACTTTTTCTGCTAATGTGGGGGATTCGGTGACGATCTTGATGGGGGCAACGTCGTTTGTTCCCTGGGTGGAGTTGCATGCTCCGGATGGGACGGCGGTAACGTGGACTTGGTCCATGCCCGCAACGATTCGGGCCCAGAGAGTCAATCAGACAGGGACCTATTATATCATCTGCCGGGCTCAGAACGGGACTTCTACCGGTGAGTATAGCGTATCACTAACAGTTATATCAGGCCAAACCATTTGTAGTTATTCTATCTTTCCCACCAACCAGTCCTTTGTTTCCAATGGAGGGACAGGAAGTGTCAATGTGACGACTCAGAGCGGGTGTGCCTGGAGTGCATCAAGTAATGTAGCCTGGATCACGATCACCTCGGGTGGTAGTGGCAGCGGGAGTGGGACTGTAAGCTACTCAGTTTCCGCTAATATGAGCACCGACTCCCGGAGTGGGACGATGACGATTGCAGGGCAGACGTTTATGGTGAATCAATCAGGGACAGCCTGTACTTACTCCATTTCTCCTCCTAACCAGTCCTTTGGTTCAAGTGGAGGGACGGGTAGTTTCAGCGTGACAACCCAGAGTGGCTGTACCTGGAGTGTGGTTGGTAATGTGAATTGGATTACGCTCACTTCAGGAAGCAGCGGCAGTGGAAGCGGCACAGTGACCTACTCGGTTTCAGCGAATTCGGGCACGAGTTCCCGGAGCTGGACGATGACGATTACAGGACAGACCTTTACGGTGAACCAATCGGGGACAGCTTGTACTTACTCAATCTCTCCTCCTAATCAATCCTTTGGTTCAAGTGGAGGGGCAGAGAGTGTCAATGTGACCACTCAGAGTGGTTGCTCTTGGAGTGTGGTCAGCAATGATGATTGGATTGTGATCATCTCGGGCAACAGCGGGAGCGGGGATGGAACTGTAAGCTACTCGGTTTCCGGTAATCTGAGTGCCAGCTCCCGAACCGGAACGATGACGATTGCAGGGCAGACGTTCACGGTAACACAGGCAGAGCTGTTGGGTATCGCTATTACTTCGCCAAACGGTGGAGAAACTTGGAATACAGGCACGACCCAGAAAATACAGTGGATTTACACGGGCAGCCCCGGATCGAAGGTAAGAATAGAACTCCTTAAAGGAGGAGCAGTTGATCGGGTCATCAAGTCCAGTGCATCGATTGGTATGAGTGGAAGTGGCTCCTATAACTGGAAGATACCTTCGAATCAAGCCTCAGGCAATGACTATAAAGTTAGGGTTACCAGCACTTCGAATAGTTCGTATACAGATACAAGTAATAGCAACTTCTCCATCCGTACACCTTCGATAGACAAAACGGTTGTTGGAACTTGGGACATTGATGGAACGATGAAGGTGACAGTTAGCATTCCGGGTTATGGATCGGACACAGAAGTGGTCAATTTTCAAGATAGATTTACCTTCTATCCAAATGGGAATTTCGAAATGATCGATGTTAGCGGTACCTGGAGTCAGACCAAAAACAAAGTCACTGTCAATTTAAGTTTAGAAGATGTCGGACTCTATTTTGAAGATTACCTTGGAGAATACGGGTTAGATGTGTCTGTTGACGCAACAAAAGCTACCCTAACAGGGACATTACAAAAAAATGGTACGTTGAAGGGACCATTGGCCTTTAATATGGGCATTTATTTTTACGATCTTGATACAGATGGAAAGGTGAAGGTTTCTGGCTCCTTTACCGGAATACGAACGGGAGAGGTATCATCGCTCCAGGAAGGTGAATCTTCTCCGCCTTCAAGTACTCCTGCTGACATGGTTGTAAGACAGATCATTAATACAATTAAGGACCTAAATATCACAATACCCCCAAAGTAATTTATGGATATTGAGTGAGGAGAATGGGAAGCTTAAGAGAAGGAGGGAGTAAAGATATCACATTGGGCTACAATTTTCCACCGGAGGAGACGGCTTGCTGTAGATACGCTATAGCAGTTATTGATGCTGACAATATTGTTGTGGAGAGGGGGTGTTAGGAACAGGAAAGTCGTGGACGTTTGCAACTGAGGGAAAGTGTGTCACTATCGCTGGAAATTGGACTGGGAGAGTTGCTGAAAGTGGCTACCGGATTGCTTTAAATTTGTCTCAAGATAAGTGTAATGTCACAGGGGAATTTCAAAGTCCAGGGTCGTGTCCAGGACAATGTGGTATGGTTAAAGGTTCGATAACTGGTACTGTAGTTGAGAATGTTTTTTCTTTTACTACATATGAGGACCCCTTAGTGGATTGTGACACTTGCGAAATTATTTGCTACGGCACAGATCAAGGTAGTCTGACAGTCGATGGGAACAGGATGCATGGTACCGTCAAGTCAGAAGATTGTGAAATTGGAGAGTTTGATAGCGTCACGCTCAATTTGACACGCTCAAGTGTTGGATTATCCTCGGTAGAAACGTTAGAAAGATGAAAGAATATCAAAAGGTCTTCAATACTAAGAACATATACCCCTCTATTGTCCTGAATTGTGGGAAATGGGTTGAAATTATTATGTTTCCAAATTGATTTTTTTAGGGTTGGCTAGATCCATATTGAGACAGTCCTTAGTAGAAATCTGCCTCCAAGCCAATCGTCAATGATGAAGAAGCTGGGTGGAACAGGAACAGGGTGTTTAAGCATTAACGTATGCGATGATGGTTTAGAAAGAAAGGCTCTCTCGGAGTAAGGGAATTTCTTGTGCAATAAATGGATTCAAGAGGGCAAGGTCCAACAAGTGAAGTCAAGGGCTTATGGCCTAAAGTTATTTGCTTCCTTTAATTCTTGGGGGACAGTCATTCGCGGTAACCTTTCTGAGAGCGCTTGCACTAACGACCTTTTTATTTTCCTCAAATATTTACGCTAAAAGGAGATAGTTATGCCGGGATTGAAGATTGCTTTTTCTATGAGATTGCCTAAATTCTTTTTTAAGGTTTTACTACTTTCGATTTGTCTATGTACCAGTCAAATAAATCAGGCCCATTCTACCGTTCCTCAATGGAACAATATTGGTCCCGAGGGAGGGGATATTTTAGCACTGGCTATTAATCCCTTGCATCCAAGTATCCTGTATGCAGTGACTAAATACAACGGTGTATTCAAGACTACAGACGGTGGGTTTCACTGGAATTTTACTGGTCTGTCCAACAAACCAATCAATGCTTTGGCCATTGATCCTCAAAACCCTCTTACCCTCTATGTGGGTGGGTATTGCAGTGACCTATATAAGAGTACAGATGGTGGTACAAGCTGGAATACGACTGGTCTAACCGGCAGCTGCATCTATTCCCTGGCTGTCGATCCCCAAACACCCGACAATGTATATGCAGGGGGGTTGTACAGTATTTCTAAGAGTATAGATGGCGGTGTAAGTTGGACCTCCATTTATCTGGCGGAGGACCATGTCAATACGTTAGTCATTGATCCCTTGAATCCAAATACCCTCTATGCAGGGACCTGGGGGGGAGTGTACAAGAGCACAGATGGTAGCACAACTTGGGAAGTCATGAACACTGGCCTAACCAACAGGTGGGTCAATACTCTTGCACTCGATCCTGTAAATCGCATCATATATGCAGGAACTCGAGGTGGTGTTTTCAAGAGCAACGATGGTGCAGCTACTTGGAGTGCCGTGAATACTGGCCTGACCAAGACGTATGTCAATACTATGGTTATTAATCCCTTGAATCCGAATATCCTCTATGTAGGCACTTGCTTTGGTGAATTTGCAGGAACCTGGCTCGGTGTGTTCAAGAGTGCTGATGGCGGGGCAAACTGGAGTGCTATGAGTTCAGGTTTGACCGGTACAAAGGTTTTAGCCTTGGCCATTGATCCCCTGAACCCAAACACCGTTTATGCAGGGACCGAATGTAGTAGTGGTGTATATAAGAGCACTGATGCTGGGACGACCTGGAATATCGCAAGCACCGGTTTGACCAGCACACGGGTTTTTACTCTGGCCATTGACCCCCTGAATCCAAGTAATCTCTATGTAGGGATTTGCAGTGGGGGTTTTAAGAGCACGGATGGCGGAAGTCACTGGGATGCCATTTTAAAAACCCCCATACGAAGTATTACCACCATTGCCATTGATCCTTTACATCCAAACATCCTCTATGCAGGAAGTGGCGAGTGGGGTGGTGTGTTTAAGAGCACGGATAGTGGGGCTTACTGGAATTTCATCAGCCTCCAAGGCATCGCGGTCCCTGAGTTAATTATTGATCCAATAAATCCAAGCATTCTTTACGGAATAGGCGAACCCGTTGTGGATGTGATCAAGAGCACAGATGGCGGGGCTACCTGGAACAGGACTAACCTGGCTACTAATATGCTCTATGCTATAGTCGTTGCTCCCCAAACGCCAAGCATACTCTACGCAGGTACCTGGCATGGTGTATTCAAGAGCACCGATGGCGGTGCAATCTGGAACCTCGCCGGCCTCAATGATGAGGATGTCTATGCATTAACTATTGATTCTCGATATCCGAGCACTCTCTACGCGGGAACTGGTTCTGGTGTGTACAAGAGCACCGATGGAGGAGCAAACTGGAATACCACAAACAAGCCTGATACCCATGTCAATAAGCTGGCCATTGATTCCCTGAACCCAAATGTCCTCTACGCAGGGACGCGGGGTGGAGTCTACAAGAGCATAGATGGTGGGGCTACTTGGAGCATCATGAACACTGGCCTGACCAACACCAATGTTCTTTCCCTTGTCATTGATCCTAAGGTTCCGGGCACCCTCTATGCTGGGACTGATGGAGGTGGTGCATTCAAGATTCAAGGGGTAACCGAAACCATCACGGCACCCTCAGTTCCGAGTGGCTCCACTGCTGGTAATATAGGCACTTCTTATACCTACTCCACTGAGGGTTCTTCCTCAAGCCTAGATCATTTAGTGGAGTATCAATTCGACTGGAAGGGTGATGGTTCAGTTCTCTCTCCTTGGGGCTCTTCTACACAGTCAACGATTTGGCAAGTCGCGGGTAATTATGGCGTCAGGGCGAGGGCTCGGTGTAAAACCGATACCAGTGTGGTCTCCGACTGGTCTGGCACTCTTTCTGTTAATATCATCAGTAACCCTACCCTCACCGTATTAAAGTCAGGGACAGGAATTGGCATTGTAACGAGCAGTCCAGCAGGGATCAATTGCGGGGATGATTGCTCTGAGGTTTATGCCCCAAATACTAAGGTAACGCTTACAGCCAAGGCAGATACAAACTCAAGCTTTACTGGTTGGTCAGGAGGCGGATGTTCAGGAACAGGAAAATGCATTGTCACCATGAATACGGATACATCAGTCACAGCAACTTTTTCTGCAAAGACTCCTGACATTTCAGTTGCTCAAACTACCCTTGACTTTGGAAGTGTAAAGCCAGGGAAGAAAGTAACAAAAACATTAAAGATAACGAACAAAGGTTCAGGAGATCTTGTGATCACATTTTCAGGGTTAGAAGGGACAGATTTTTGCATTCAGGGAAGCAGCAGTATCACCATAAAGACTAAAAAGAGTTATAGTTTGAAGGTTCTATGTACACCGACATCGGGAAGCTTAAAAACAGCCATATTAGGGATTCAATCGAATGATCCAGACACACCGACACTGGAGATCTCATTGGCAGCAACCCTTCCGGAAACGCTTCCTGACATCTCAGTTGCTCAGGCATCCCTTGATTTTGGTAGTGTGAAATTAGGGAAGAAAGTAACGAAGACATTAAAGATTTCGAACAGTGGTTCAGGGGATCTTGTGATAACGCTTTCAGGGTTAGAGGAGACAGATTTTAGCATCCAGGGGAGCAGTAGTGTCACCATCAAGGCCAAAAAAAGTTACAGTCTGAAGGTTCTATTCATGCCGACATCGGGAGGCTTAAAGACAGCTACATTGAGAATAACCTCCAACGATCCCGATACACCGATATCGGATATACCATTAAGTGGAACAGGGCAGTAGGACGTTTGGATTGCACAGCGAAAAAGAGGTATACACACATTTCACAACTAAGAATCCTATCAAAGGTCAAGACTCCTCTTTAGCATTTTTTCCGCATCGAAGGAAAGCAGTATTGGAGGAGATGGAGGTGGGGACGGCGGTTCTTCCGGAGGTGGCGGAGGAGACTGGTAACCAAGCCCGATTTTATGTGTAGCTATTTATCTTGACTCCATGAACCTCTGTTTTCACAATGTGTCGCAGTGAATAACCAGGTCTGACTTTAACCGTCCTTGTTGACCTGTAATAATCAGCTCCCGACCTACCAACAAGCTTTTGATTAAACTTATATTTAGGTATTACACACTACAAAGTGTGGAGATAAGTCAATGCCAAGGTCTGATGATTTACGTTAGAAAGAGATTGTAACTCTTGCGAGTAAGCTGCCGGCCGAGGCCGGGCAGCTTCATGCGCTAGTTAGGTCCCCACCACGCCTTTGCAGGTCCTGGTAAGCCATTCGGTGTAAGCAGCCAGGTTAAGTGCAATGCCATAGTTGGTAACAGAATGTATGCGCTCAATATAATGTTGGCTGCCTTCTTGAACTTCTGTTGTTGTTTCAAGGTGTATAGAGGCTTCCCTGTTACCGGTAACCATGCCAACAAGGAAGTAGTGAGTCCCAGATCTCTCGAGGAGGAAGGATTTATAAAGAGGGCCTCCGCTTAGACCAGGCGGAGCGCCGAAGCTCAGCTCGATAGCATCATAGCTATAGGGTTTTTGGACGTCCCAGGTAAAGAGGCGCTGGGCAACACCATGGAAGTGCCTGTCGAGGGGTTCGATGCCGTGATCGGTGGTATCCTCGTGGAAGCCATATGCATGGACTTCGTCACCGGGTTCAACTTCAAGGACTTTGCGATACGGCGTGAAGTTAGGGTCTGAGGGGTCTGCAATGAGCACAGCCAGGTCGGCTGTCGGATGAGTGATCACCTGGCGGATCAATAGGTACTTGTCCGGCGTATCTTCGGTGGCGCAGGACACGCAAAGCGCGGATGACACGCTGTCTCGGATGCAATGAGCAGCTGTCAAGAAGACGTGGGGGGAAGAGTATGCGAAACAAGAACCCAAGAACACGAACTTGCGGTCGCTTCTTAGGGTAAGGATGAGGCTCGTTGCCTCCTCTGGTGGTGGATTTTCATGGAGGAACGACAAACCCTCAGACACGCGTTTGAGGCCCGACCGAAGAAGGGAGGCAAAACGTCTAAACATTCTTAGTGAATGACTCCTAGTGGTGGCGAGTGGGCCAAAGGATTAATAGACGAAATACCTATTTCCATCAAATTTCGACACTAAGTATGTCATAATCGAAATGCACTTCCAACCATAAGTTTATGTAAATAAAGGAAATTAATTTTCACAATATTCCTACTTCATTCGTAATAGAATATAACAGAAAATTCATATTTTATGGGTTTACCACTAGTTTGTGTTCCCTGTTGATTTTGACTTGAAATCTACACTCCTTGGATGGGCATCTCAGATGTATGTTTCAGGAAGAAATTATTAATAAGCATATACTGTTTGGTAAGCAAAGTTCTAATAACCCGATGGGCGGAGGTCCATGGCCTTGGCCATGGGTGAATGAAAACTCGCCTGAAGGGCGTCAAGCAAAGCTTGTATTTTGAAAGGTGCCACTGGATTGCTCGTGGGTATCTATATATTACATATCCTGGGTGAATCTGGTATAATCCACTTCAATTCTGTTATTTCAACTCTTTTAATTCTTATAAAGGAGAGGCATGGCGGATAATAAGAGGTGGGATGCCATTGTCATTGGATCCGGGATGGGTGGATTGACGGCAGCGGCACTCTTGGCCAAGAAGGGGTTAAAGACCCTTCTCCTCGAAAAAGAGAAACAGGTCGGAGGCTATGTCGTCTCCTTCGAAAGGGATGGATTTACCTTTGATGCGACAGGAGCCTTTGTCGGTGGGTGCCAGGAGGGAGGGGAATTTTTCCAAATTCTTAAGGAGATCGGGGCACACGAAGAGATCGAGTTTATCCCTATTCACCACATCCAAAATATCTATCCAGGATTTGAGGTTCATCTCACACAGGGTGGATTTCATTCCTATACGAAGGCCCTTCTGGATCTCTTCCCGGAAGAAGAGAAGGGACTAAGGACCTATCTCTTCTTAGTGAAAAAAATTGGGGAGGAAGTAAAATCTTATTCTGAGATGACCTCGATCAAGAAAATCCTCTTTCCTTTTTACTTCTGGAATCTCATCCGTTTTCATCGAACAAGCCACAAGGCGATTTTGGATAGACTCTTTCGAGGAGGGGAGATCAAGATGGCCCTCCACACCTTGCCGGCGACAGAACCTCCTTCAAGACTCTCTTTCCTTTTCGTGGCCACACTGATCAACAAAGCCTTGATGGAAGGGGTTTTTTATCCAAAGGGAGGGATGGAAAAGATTTCCGAAGCCATGAAGAAATCGTTTCTCCGCCTTGGAGGAGAGATCCATCTTCAAACAGAGGTATATCAAATCTTGATAAAAGATGGGAGGGTTGAAGGAGTCCTTACAAAGGATGAAAAAATATTTCAAGCGCCCCTCGTCATCTCCAATGTCAACCCAAACCTTTTGGTAAGAATGCTACCCTTTGAATTTCAAAAACCTTTTACAAAAAAGATCGGGCGTTTAGAATATTCCCATTCCTGTTTCATCCTCTATATCGCCACTGATTTAGAGGTGAAAGGAATGGACCTCCCTTATTTCACCTATCTCCGTTTTCTCTCTGACCTGGAGGAAGAGGACAGGATATTTCGAAAAGGCGAAGTTCCAAAGAATCCAACCATGATGGTATCGATCCCCACACTTCTGGACCCTTCACGGGCTCCAGCGGGGCAACATATTCTGAAAGTCCTTGTTGTCGTCCCTTATCGTTACCAGGAGGGGTGGGGAGGAGATGATTCTGAGAGGTATCGTCAGATCAAAGAGGAATTTTCACAAAAGATCCTCCAGCAGTTGGAATCGAAGTTAGTCCCCGATCTGAGAAGCCATCTCCTTTTTTGTGAGGCAGCCACTCCGTTGACCTTGAAGCGATATACGGGAAATGAATGTGGGGCGATGTATGGCCTCGCCTCTACACCTCAGCAGATTGGGAATTTAAGGGCTCCCCATCAAACTTCTATTCCTGGCCTCTTTCAAGTCGGCCACTATACACGTCCCTCTCATGGCATTGTGGGGGCCAGCCTTTCCGGCCTCTTTGCCGCCAGGACCATCCTCCAACAAAGAAGATTGTAGATTGCAGATCGCAGATTGTAGATTGAAAAAATCTAAAATCTGAAATTTGAAATTAAAATGGGGGGTGGGGTTGAAATACCTTCTCATGACATTTTACAATTGCCCCGATGGAACGAGTGGATTGTCTCTTCCTGCACGTCCCCAAGTTGAGAAACTACTATCGGCCTATTGATCATTTTTTCTGGATCAACTTCCTGCCGATGGGACTTCTCGGATTGGCCGACCTTCTCCAACGTCAAAACATTTCCAACCAAATCATACATATGGGAGTGGAGTGGATCGAAAATCATAATTTTTCGATCCTTCATTATATTAAGGAAAAAGCCCCTCAGATCGTTGCGCTCGATCTTCATTGGCACCATCAGAGTTTCGACGTGATGGAAGTTGCTAAAAAGGTGAAGTCTACCTTCCCTGCCATCCAGGTTATTCTTGGAGGATTCACGGCCAGTTTTTTCCATGAGGAGATCATGAGAAACTTCGATGCGGTCAATGGAATCATCCGCGGTGAGGCAGAGGTTCCTCTTTTGGAATTGGCCACAGCGCTCCTTCAGGGGAAAGAAGACCTCTTTTCCGTCCCGAACCTCACCTGGAGGAGAAAGGGCAGGATTCTCATTAATCCTCTTTCCTATGTTGCATCGGAGAAAGACCTGAACAGTCTTTCCTTCACCAACTTTCCGTTGTTAAAGAATTACCCCACTTACATCCGTTATGTCGGCCAGCCCTTCTATGTGAAGGGTGTCTCCAAGGAGAAGAATTTCTGGATGTATTCACTAAAGTCTCCGCTGTACCATCTCACCGTGGGTAGGGGCTGTCCTGTCCAATGCACCTGGTGTAGCGGTAACATTCCGTCTCAGGAGACGATTACTGGCAGAAAAGAGGTGACCTTCAGAGGGGTGGAGGAAGTTCTCCAATCGATCAAAGAGGCAATCTCTTTTGGGTACGAGACCTTTCACATCTGCTTTGACCCCTATCCTCAAGACCCGGAATACTTTCTCAACCTCTTCTCCCGCATCCGTGAAGAGAAGGTTCAGATGGAATGTTTCTTCGAATCCTTCGGATTACCTACGATCGATTTTATCAAGTCTTTTAAAGAAACCTTTCCCGGGCCTAAATCCATGATCGCCCTTTCACCGGATGTCGGATCGGACCGGACGAGAAGGATTCATAAGGGGCATCCTTATAGCAATCGGGCCCTGATGGACTGTCTTGACCAGTTGAAAGAACAGGGGGTGTTTTGTGACCTTTTCTTCACCCTCGGTGTTCCATTTGAAAAGGAGGAGAATCTCCAGCAAACGATCCAACTCCAGAGGAAGATCCGGGATCGATATTCCAATGTGAAGGGGATTCGCACCTTTACGATCGAGATGGAGCCAGGTTCCCCTTGGCACCTCGATCCTGAGTCATTCGGTGTGAAGACCTCCCTTCGAAATTTTATGGATTTTTATCATTATCATTCCGGAGGAGAAAACGCATTTTCTTCTTTAGGATATTGGATTCCAAATTACTTTAAAGGAGTAGAGGATGAGGTGGGTTTTAAGGAAACATTACAAAAGGTCAAATGCCGTCATTTTTGCTTCATCCACCCCGACGCCAGAAAGTCATCAAGTCCCTTCTGGGGGAGAAGGCTCTGCGATCTGTCGAGTCTTTTTTGGAAAATTAAAAATTTGTCCAGGAAGAAGAAAGATGATATATTGTTGGATATTCCAATAGAATAGGAGATATGAGCCGTGAGAAAATTCAATCTGATTCTATATGTGATTCCAATTTTGTTACTGGTCTTTGCAATTCCTCTTCATGCCGAAGAGATCGGGAAGGATGTGAAGGTCACCTACCTGGGACACGCTGCATTTAAAATTGTCTCACCTAAAGGAGTGGTGATCTATATCGATCCTTTTTTAAGTGGGAATCCTAAAACTCCCCCAGAGATGAAAACCGTGGAGAAGGCTGATCTTATCCTTGTCACCCACGGCCATGGCGATCATGTGGGTGACACCCTTGCCATTGCGGAGAAGACGAATGCGAAGATTGTAGTCATTCCTGAGTTAGGAAGATATCTGACCCAAAAGGGTGCCAAGAATGTCGTTAATATGAACAAGGGAGGGACTTATATTTTTCAAGGTATTGCGATGACGATGGTCAATGCCCTCCACAGCTCCAGCGTCACCGAAGGGAATCAGATTATCTATACGGGAGACCCCGCAGCGTTTATCGTCCGGTTTGAAAATGGGTTCACTCTCTATCATGCAGGTGATACCGCAGTTTTTGGGGATATGAAGATTTTTGGCGAGATCTACAAACCTGAACTCTCCCTTCTTCCCATTGGAAGCCATTTCACAATGGATCCAGGAGAAGCCACTTACGCCGCAAAACTTCTCGGGTCGAAATATGTGATCCCGATGCATTACGGAACCTTCCCTGCTTTGACCGGAACGCCTGAGGAGTTCTTGAGATTGATGAAGGATATTCCGCAGATAAAAGTGTTGGTATTAAAACCAGGTGAGACCGTTCAATAAGTTTTTCAAGACCCTGAAGTAGACCTATGGGGATTGGCCACTACATCCTTTCCAGTCTTTCGGTCATAACCCGTTTGAATGCTGTCACCACTTCGGGATCGAACTGCTTCCCAGCTTTATCTACGAGTTCTTCGAGTGCTTCCCAGGGCGGCATGCCCTTGCGGTAGGGACGGTCGGTCGTCATTGCATCAAAGGAATCCGCCACGGCAACAACGCGAGCGCCCAACGGTATTTTATGTGATTCTTTTTCACCCGCCCCGACTGTATCCACGAAATATTTGTGGTGGGCGATGACAATGGGCACCACCTCCTTCAGCACTGCCCCTACCGCGGAGAGGATGTAGGCACCCTTGACAGCATGCGTATCAATCATTTCGCGCTCTTCCGTACTCAGTTCAGCGGCTTTGGTCAGAATCGCGCCACTGATCTCAATCTTTCCGATATCATGCAGCAGCCCGGCGACGCGAATGTTTTCCACCTCCGGCCGCGGTAATTCCATGGCAATCGCAGTTTCCATGGCCAATTCCGATACCCGGACGGAATGGCCTTTGGTATAGCGGTCTGTCGATTCGAGATATTTTGAGAGGATTTCCAGGATGCCGATGTACGCATTTTTCAGGTCGAGCAATCGGCGTTCGTTCTGTTCGTAGAGAGTCCCGACCGCGACGCTCGCCAGGATGAGAAACCCGCTCCAGGAGGAAAGCCGTACGATGCTGTGCCAAAATATCTTGTCACTGAGGAAACGTTGTGGTAAAAGCAACGCGCAGACCACCACCGCCAGAACCGAGAAGACGGCAGTGAGAACCCCTAATCGGCGTCCGAGAAAATAACCTGCTACAATGACAGGGAGATAATAAAAGTTGAGGACAATCGACTCCTCTTCGATGAGGTATGTTCCGATAAAGGCAGCGACGAGAATGATAGCGACAGTAATTTTCTCAAAATGTTGCACGATGAAGTATTTGAAACGTTCCATTATCTTTTCCCCCTCCTCTTAGTGCTTTGGAATACCATCACATCTTTTCCCTTCACAACCGTTTAGGAGAACATTCTCCCATCCACTATCTATTTTAGGATTAATATACATATAAATATTGGTCTCTGTCAAGAAATTAGCGGAAAACCCAAAAAGGTTTATCTTTTTTAAATCGAGGTGGAGAATACCTCTATTTGAAATCGAGCAATGGTGCTCCCTTGACCGTCTGCCCCTGCTCTAAGGCATTCCTTAAGGAGGTAATGAGAAGACTTAGGGGCAGGTCCTGCGGGAAGATGGGTTGAGCCTCCCGAAATTTTGACAATGCAGCATCCATATGGCCATTCTTGAACAGATCGATCCCCTCTGCCATGATGGGTTCAATCCGATCCTTAAGATTTCGCACTTCCGGCGAATCCTGGTCATACACCTCGATCACACCCACCGGCGCTGAACTACCTCTGACCGAAACGTCGCCCAACTTTCTGAATCGGTGGGTGTGTCCATTTGGGAGTCGATTCGCTACATCTTCCGAAATGAGCATCTCCACGCCCAACGGCTTTGTTACCTCTTCGAGACGCTTGGCCAGGTTCACGGTAAGACCCAAAACGGTGGAGTCCATCCGGTCGAGAGAGCCAATGGTTCCCAGGATGACTGGTCCGGTGTGGAGACCGATGCCAATCTGGACCAATTGATGGGTGGGTCGGTCTTTCTCAGCATTGAGAGACTTCACCGCAGCCAGCATCTCCACCCCACAGGAGACCGCCCGCTCGGCCGAGTCGGTTCCTTCGAAAATACATAAGACCCCATCTCCGAGGAACTTGTCGATCACTCCTTGTCGTCCATTCACCACCCGAGTGATTTGCTCCAAGAGCCGATTGAGAAAAGCCACCAACTGGCTCGGATTGAGCTGCTCGGACAAAGAGGTAAACCCGCGGACATCACAGTAGAGGATGGTGACCCGTTGTTGATCGGCCTCCCCCAAACGTATCGACCCCAAACCTTCGGTGGCGATGCGGCGGAGATAAGCAGGAGGCACGAAGCGTTCGAAGACGTCCCGGGCCTCGCGAATAGAGTGTTCTAAGGTCCGAAAATGGAGTGCGATGGCGACGGTCAAGAAGATCGTGAGCCAAAAGGAAGTAAACCACAGCACCTGGGTTTCAATTAAGATGGCTACCCCTGCAGAACGTATCGCATCGTGGAGCCCGCCCAAGAACCAAAATAACAGCCCGAGGCCAACGGGCAGTAGGTACACCGGTCGCTGGTCTTTGAAACGCCATAGTCTTACAGTGGTTCGTAGGAAGTAAAGAAGACAGACCGCCAAACAAAAGAAATGGATCAGTGGTCTGAGGAGCTTCGATTGGGGCCGAAAGATATCCGCAGCAATCTGGTGGGTCTCCAGAGGAAATCCCAAAAGATAAGGCCCTTGCCCCAAAAGAGCCAAAGCAGCGAGGAAGAGACTTATCCCGGTCACGGCCCAGAATAACCAGCCTGGTCTTTCATTGAAAAGGGCTGAGACAAACCAGACCCAGCTCGCGGCCATGAGGGCTAATGCAGCCAGATCGATTCTGTATCCTAAGAGGATGGATTCCGGTGATTTCTGAACTCCATAAATAACTCCACCCAAGAAGAATAAAGTCGAAAAAAGGTAGAAGAAAAAAAGACTCCGCAGAGGATGGTAATGGTGGTAAAGAACCAAGATGACTAAACATAAAATAGTCATGACGGCATGGGCGGCTAAGCCAAAGAAAGGGCCAACACTGTAATGGGGAATAAACTCAGGTAGCATTTAACACCAGCTTCACTTCTCCTCTCTTCTTGGGGAGAGGCTTACCTGCCTGCTCATCCTCACCGAGGATGGAGACCGAAAATATTTCATCTGGTTTGGAGATGGGTATTTTCATTTTCCCCTTCAGTCTGTTAATGAATAATAATCCTTTCCTTCTTTCTCCCTTACCCTGACCCTTCCTTTCTCTTTCAAAATCTCTAAATGGCCCAGGGCTTCGGAGATCCCTAAAAAGACTTCAAAGGGGGGAAGCTCCGAAAACAGATCCGTGGCAATCTCAAACGGAGTCTTTTCGCCTTCGGACAAGGAGGCCAAGACACGATCCATTCTTTCTCGGTGATGAGCAAAGACATTTCGGATTAATTCTTTTAGATCATGAATCTCCTCTCCATGGCCCGGAAGAATGAGGGAAACTTCTAACTTCTCTACCTTTTCCAAGGAAGTCAGATACTCCTTTAGACTGAGGTAGCGGAAAGGCGGTCTGTTTTCCTGGACATTTAAGATTGGATTAGGAGTGATCTCCTTTAGGATGTGATCGCCTGTAAATAGAATCTTCTTCTCCGGCCAATAGAAACAGATCAAGCCAGGACTGTGACCCGGACAGTGAATCGTCTTCCATGTCATCGATCCAAAAGGGATCCGGTCTCCGTCATTTAAGAAAAAGGCCTCTTCAAGGGGGTCCGCCAGGTTCTGTGCGGATTCGATATACTGAATCGCTTCATTCACCCAGGTTATTGGAATTCCATTTCTCAACATAATTGACTTCAAGAAACCCAGGGAATGGATGAAGGAGCGAATCCTTCCATATTCCTTTGGATGAATATAAATTGGAGCACCGGACAGAGAGGATAATCTTTTGGCTTGGCCATAGTGATCGATGTGGCCGTGCGTGATCAGAATCCGTTCAATTGAATGGAGGCTGAAACCAATCGTTTCCAACCCTTCTTTCAATGCCTTGAAACAAGACTCGGTTTTAATCCCTGTGTCGACAAGGGTTCTTGGAGGTTCGTCAACAAAGAAGACGTTGGTGGTCTTAAGGGGAAAAGGGATGGGAAGTTCAATTTTATAGATTTTATCAAACACCTGATGGATCATTACTTCCCCGTTCTTCCTTGTGCCATCAGAATGGCAGCCTGGGCAAGGGTAGAGATCGTATCGATCACCGGTACCGAAAGATCTCCTTCTTTCAAAACGAGAGGGACCTCTGTACAGCCAGCAATAATCGCCTGGGCTCCCTGATGAATCAATATCTCAGAAGCTTTGAAGATGAGGCGTTTCGAGCCTTCTGACGGGCCGACGGCTTTGATCCCACTCTTTCCGTAGATTGCCTCCATGACCCACCCTTTCTGAATTTCAGGGTTTGGGAGAATCAGTTCGATACCGGTAGGGGAGAAAGCCTTTTGGAAGAGGCCGGTGTGAATCGTTCCCGTCGTGGCGATCAGACCGATTTTTTTAATTCCTTTCCACCTATGCTTAACGTACTTCACTGTTTCATCCACGATGTGGAGAATGGAAATCCTTATTCTCTTCTGAAGAGGTTCGTAGTAATAATGGGCGGTCACGCAGGGAATGATAATGAAGTCAACCCCAGCCCTTTCCAGCCCCTTTGCACTTCGAACCAACTGGGGCAAAGGACTTGGGCCCTTGCCTTGGATGGCTAAGGTTCGGTCGGGAACTTTCGGATTATTGTCGATGAGAATTCTGAGATGGTCTTGATCTTTCCTCGCCTTCGTCCCTTTGACGATCTTCGTGAAAAGATCGATCGTCGCCTCCGGCCCCATCCCTCCTAAAATCCCAATGATTTTCTCGGACATCTTCTCTTTCTCTGCCTTCCCTCTCCTCAAGGGGGAGAGAGATAGCGGTGAGGGGGCATCCCTTTGAGTTTCGTGATCACTTCAAAACCTTACTTAAAAAAGTTCGAGTCCTCTCCTCTTGGGGATGGTCAAAGAAACGATCAGGAGTTCCTTCTTCGACAATCCTCCCCTCATCCATAAAGATGACTCGATGTGCCACCTCTTTTGCAAAACCCATCTCGTGGCTCACCACCACCATCGTCATCCCTTCCCGGGCCAGATTCTTCATGACGTCCAACACCTCTCCGATCATCTCTGGGTCTAAGGCAGAAGTGGGTTCGTCGAAGAGCATGATCTTGGGCTGCATGGCTAAGGCCCTGGCAATGGCTACCCGTTGCTGTTGGCCTCCAGAGAGTTGGAAAGGATAATTGTCTACTTTCTCTGGGATGCCCACTTTGGCTAATAGATCTCGGGCGATCCGCTCTGCCTCCTCTTGGGAACGCTTCCTTACCTTGATCTGAGCCAATGTGATGTTCCGAAGCACACTGAGGTGAGGGAAGAGATTGAATTGCTGGAAGACCATCCCGATCTCTTCTCTCACTTTATGAATATTGGTTTTCGAAGCGGTCAAAGGGATATTATCGATGATGATTGTCCCCCGATCGATCTTTTCAAGGTAATTGAGGCATCGGAGAAAGGTGGATTTTCCCGAGCCACTTGGACCGATGATGACCACCACCTCTCCCCTTTTAATGGTAGCCGTCACTCCATTGAGGGCTTTTACCTTTCCAAAAGTTTTGTAGATATCTCTCACTTCAATCATAACGACCTCAGAAACCTGTCACCCTGCCTTTTTCCACTTTTCTTGTGTAATAGGAGAGGGGATAGCAGATGATAAAATAGATGGCAGCGACCACCAGATAGATCTCCAGAGAACGGAATGTCCTCTCAATAATCTCCTGTCCTGCTCGTGTCAGTTCAAAGGCACCGATGATGGCGGCCAGGGAGGTATCTTTGATGAGGGTGGTGAAGAGGCCCATCATCGGGGGAATCATCCTCCGGAGAGCTTGAGGAATGATCACGTAGATCATCATTTGGAGATAGTTCATTCCCAATGATTTCGCTGCGTCGAATTGACCTGTGGGAAGGGAATCGATGGCTCCTCGAACAATCTCAGCTGTATTGCCTGCGGCGAAAAAGCTCATGGCAAGGGCAGCTGAAGGGAAGGTGTTCAAGCGAATTCCCAACGCGGGGAGACCGAAAAAGATGAAGAACATCTGCATAATGATGGGGGTATCCCGAGTAAGCTCCACGATGAAGCTTACAGGATATCGGATCAGTCGATTTTTGGAAAGTTTGAGGATGCCGAAGATCACCCCTAAAAAAGTTCCCAGGATGATCACGAGGCAGGCCAATGCGATGGTGAATTTCACACCGGAAAGGAGATAGGGTAGGTTTTTCGCAATAACGTCGAAGTCGAACTTCATTTCCCTAAAGACAATGTCAAATGTGAAGCTCAAATCCCCTCGCCCTTCCCCTCTCCCCGATGGGGAGAGGGGAAGGGGTGAGGGAAAATTTCTTTTTACACTTTACTACGTTTTGTAAGCAAAACGCTTTTCCACAAAGGTCTGGATGTTGATCAAGATGAAAATGAGAATGAGGTAAAAAATCGTCGCTGCCCCAAAGAGTTCAAAAGACCGGAAGGTCAAAGCATTGAGGTCCAACGCAACCCAAGTCAATTCTACCATCCCGATCACCGAGACGAGAGAGGAATTTTTAACTAAGGCGACCCAGTTATTACCGAGAGCCGGAAGGGAAATCCGGAACGTTTGCGGAAGGATAATGTAAAGAAAAGTCTGAACCCCTGTGAGCCCTATCGATTTGGCCGCCTCCATCTGCCCCCTGGGAATAGCCTCCAGGCCAGCGCGGATGACCTCTGTGTTATAAGCCCCTACATAGAGGACAAGGGCAGTCAACCCGGATATGTAAGGCGAAAGTTTAATTCCAATGCTTGGAAGTCCGAAGAAGATGATAAATATCTGAATAAGAAGTGGCGTGTTCCGGAAGACTTCTACATAAGCTGCTGCAATGAGATTGAGGATTTTAAATCTGGAAGTCCTTGCAACGGCGGCCAAAATTCCTATGCATAATCCAATAATAATAGCGAAAAAGGAGATCTCCACAGTGAGGAAGACCCCCTTTAGGAATAAAGGAAGATTTTTAATAATGACAGAAAAATCTAATTGGTAGCCCATAACGAATAAAATGGGGTTGGAACCCGGCTCCAACCCCATCGATGATTCATCCTTTCAGAAACTATTTCAGCTCCAGGAGGATTTTCTTGTTCTCGCCGAACCATTTATCCCAGAGTTTTTGATACTCGCCTGTCTTTTTGATTTTCGTTAAGGTAGCATCCACAAAATCAAGCCACTCTTTGTCCCCTTTTCTTACTCCCAATCCATAAGGTGCGGGCCGGAAGGGTGGCCAGCCCACGATCTTCAGTTCAGGATTTCTCTTCTGGAGATCGAGAAGGAGCACGTCGTCCTGGACAAAGGCTTCCACACGGCGGTCTTTCAAGGACTGGAGCGATTCGGAATTATGCTGAAATTTAATCCGCTCTGCGTTGGGCACAAGTTCTCCGGTCACAATGTCACCTGTGGAACCTTGGGTCGTTGCGACCTTTTTCCCCGCCAGGTCTTGATATTTCTCAATCTTGCTATCCTTGTGGACCAGGATGAGGTGACCCGACATAAAATAGGGAATGCTGTAATCAATGACCTTCTTTCGTTCTTCGGTGATGGTCATGCTGGCTAAGATGATATCGATCTTCCCTGTGGTGAGGAAGGCGATCCGGTTCCCTGAGGTGACCGCGACCAACTCTACGGCATCTTCTTTCCCGAAAAGTTCCTTGGCGATTACCTTGGCGATATCCACATCAAAACCCAGGTTCACTCCCTTCTCATCTACAAACCCAAAGGGTGGGAAATCGGTTTTCACCCCTGCAAGCAATTTCCCTCTTGCCTTGATGTCCTGAAGGGTACCAGCCATTCCCTGGCTAAATGAGATTAAAGATAAGATAGTAAAGAAAACCATGAAAACCAAAAACTCCTTTCTCTTCATAAACATTCCTCCTTTCAAAAATTGGTCGATCTTTGGACACGAATTTATCTCAGAGAAATTCTTTTGTCAAGGAGAATCGATCCTCAAAAAGGATGCTGAAGTTTCATGAAATAAATCTTTATGCGGTGGTTTTTTGGAAAATTTAATGGGATCTCTGAAAAAGTACTACACGTTTTCTTGATTACCTCGAAAATAACTTTCCAAATCCCCCCGACCCCCCCTTTGCTAAGAGACTGTGTCGTAATCATGATGGAGGGTGGATTCCGGAGGGACAGGCAGTCAGGCTCCTCAGCTTTATGAGCAGCCGGTAAGGCCGCTGATCTTGTGGGGTGAAAGTCCCCAAACGTCAATTGCCC